>Ga0209069_10000077_pt1 | contig 33202 bp, 39 predicted proteins | sample Str013_2_FD_187202 | JGI IMG/M metagenome (GOLD analysis project Ga0209069, IMG submission 187202) | Freshwater sediment microbial communities in response to fracking from Pennsylvania, USA - Straight Creek_MetaG_SC_2013 (SPAdes) (version 2) | ecosystem: Environmental > Aquatic > Freshwater >...
GTCATTGTCAAAAGCCTCGGCTTCAAAAAGCTCGCGGAGATAAACGGTCTCGCGCTTGGCGTTGGGTAGCTCGATGCCAATGGCATTGCGACCTTGCACCACAGCCACGCGGGCAGAAAGCGCACTCATCGAACGGGCGATATCATCGGCGAGTGAGATCACGCGCGATGACTTGATGCCGGGCGCAGGTTCGAGTTCATAGAGGGTTACAACCGGGCCGGGGCGCACGGCAATGATCTGGCCTTTGACACCGAAATCATCCAGCACGCTTTCCAGCTGGCGGGCGTTTTCTTCAAGTTGTTCTTTGGAAAGCTCAGGGATACGTCCGATCTTCTTGGGCGTGGACAGGAGATCAAGACTGGGCAATTCAAAACGCTGTTTGGTTTGCTTGGTTTTCACCCGTGGTGCGAGCTTGGTGGCCTTGCGCACCGGGGCCTCGACAACATCTTCTTCGAAGGAGTCAACAATCTCAGCGATCGGCTCATCTTCTACGTCGGGCATTTCAGGCTCATCGATATTGCGTTTCAAACTGAGCGGGCGGAACCGGCCGAGCTTGTCAGGATCCAAGGCTGGGCTCTCCAGTTGAACCTTCGCGGCGGAGCGCTTGTGGAAATAGCCAAAAATCAAAAGCGCTGTCGCCCAAGCGCCTGATTTCACGCTGGCAGTGGCAGATCGTAGCGGCACCTTTTGGCCTTTGCTCAAGAGCGCCAGCACCAAGTTTTTCAAGTCAGAGAAATTCAGGCCAAGGGCTCGTGGCAAAAGCCATATTGTTAGAATCAGCGCAGAAGTGAAAACGATGAATTGCGCGATGGGGCCTCTAACCAAAATCGACAGAATTGAAAAACAAGCTGCTGCGGTGATCTCACCAACATACCCACCCAAACCACTGGCCAAGCCCCAGCTTGTTGGCACAGGCAAACTGGCCAACAGAAATGCCACAGCAAGGGTTGCGAGGAACCAATAGAGTGCACGCCACTTCAATCCTGAGACGCGCCGATGTTGAAACAAAATGGCAGCCCAGCTCAGGGGAATAAAAACCAGAACAGTGCAGGCCAAACCAAACGGTTGCATCAAAAGATCGGCGATCATCGCACCGGGTGCGCCCAGCCAATTGCTCGCATGCTGGCCGGTGGCATGGCTCCAGGACGGGTCATCAGCCGACCAAGTGGCCAAAGCCACCCCAACTGCAATCACCGTCAGCGTCAGAATCAAGGCCGAAATCTCATAGGCTCTGCGCCACAGGAACCGGCGCAGTGCTTCCGGAACTACAGATTCATCGGTGTCGACAGCGTGATGAACGGCCATGAAACTCTCCTGCGCTGGCCGCAAGGCTTCAGCGCGATTCATATTTAGTTAAGGCATCTTGCCGGGAGAGGGTTAAGCCTGCGTAAATGGTGGCGTTAGGAGGACCAGCTGAGGATACTGATAATCCAAGCGAACAGCTTGGTGTATTTTGAATTGCGAAAGCGCGTGAGGGTAAATTTGCTGGGCTGGTCGAGGCTCACGCGCTCACCTGCGCCTTCGTCAGTTGGTTCCATGTCACTCATGCCACCCAATTTAGGCATGATTTTCAAAAAGAAAACCCCGGCCTTGCGGCCGGGGGTGTAGTTTGCGGGAGGAATTTGGTTTGGCTAAGCGGCTTAGTTGAAAGCCCTTTCGCCGTGTTCAGCAATGTCGAGGCCTTCGCGCTCGGTCTGCTCATCAACCCTGAGGCCAACGGTGTATTTGCAGATGGTGAGAGCAATAAAGCTGACAACGCCGGAGAGGACGATGGCCGTCAAGACAGCCTGGCCTTGCGACCAAAGTTGAGCTGACATTACATAGTCGCTGATCGATGTTGTGGTATCAGCAGCAGCATAGTTCACCACGCCCGTACCATTGAGCTTTGGGCTCACGAAGATACCGGTGAGCAAAGCACCCAAGATGCCGCCCACGCCGTGAACGCCGAACACGTCCAAGGCATCGTCATAGCCAAACATGGGCTTGAGCAAGGTAACCGAGCTCAGGCACACAAAGCCAGCAAGTGCGCCGATGACAATAGCACCCATTGGACCGACAAAGCCGCAGGCAGGAGTGATGGCCACGAGGCCAGCCACTGCGCCAGATGCCGCACCGAGAAGCGAAGCATGCTTGCGTGTAACCCATTCACCAGCCGTCCATGCCAAGGCCGCACCAGCGGTGCCGAGGATGGTGTTGAGGAAGGCCAAAGCGGCGCCGCCGTTTGATTCGAGGTTTGAGCCGGCGTTGAAGCCGAACCAACCAACGAAGAGCAGGCCGGTGCCGATTAAAGTCGTCACCAAGTTGTGAGGAGCCATTGGTTCCTTGTTGAGGCCAATGCGCTTGCCGCACATGATGGCAGCCACAAGACCAGCGATACCGGCGTTAACGTGCACAACCGTGCCGCCTGCGAAATCCAGGGCACCCTTGTTGTAGAGCCAGCCGTTCATGGCACCAGCAGCATCGCTGTAAGCCGAAACAACTTCAGCAATCTTGGCCTTGTCAGCGCCTGCAGCAGCAAGCTTGGCAAGCCAATCAGCAGCAGCGGTTTCACCAACAGCAGCCTTGATATTGTCAATGTTAGCAGCGGCCAGCGTGTAGGCATCTGGGCCAGCCCACCACCATACCATGTGAGCCATTGGCAGGTATGAGAAGCAGAACCAGATGAACATGAAAATCAGTACAGCTGAGAACTTCATGCGCTCAGCAAATGCACCGATGATCAGGGCTGGCGTGATGCAAGCAAAGGTCATCTGGAAGATCACGTAAACATATTCTGGCAGGTAAACACCTTTTGAGAAGGTTGCAGCCAAGGTTGACGGATCAACACCCGTCAAGAAGGCCTTGGAGAAGCCGCCGACGTAAGGTGCCAGCGCGCCTGTGCCATTGGTGAAGGCGACCGAATAACCGAAGAGCACCCAGAGGATTGCCACCATGCAGAACACGGTGGTGGTTTGCATGAGGATCGAAAGCACGTTCTTGGTGCGCACCAAGCCGCCGTAGAAAAGTGCAAGGCCAGGATAAGTCATCATCACCACAAAGGCGGTGGCAACGAGCATCCACGCTGTATCACCTTTGTTTGGTACTGGAGGTGCAGCGGCCGCGACATCAGCCAAAGCCGTGGTAGAGAAAGTGGCGAGCGCCATACCCGTTCGCAGGAGCAGTGAAGACCAGCCTCCCGGCGAAAAATTGAGTCTTTTCATAGTTTTGCCTTTCATTATTACTATATTTGTTGAATTACTTAAAGTGCCGTGGTGCCATTTTCGCCGGTGCGAACGCGCCAGGCGTCGTCAAGCGGCAACATGAAGACCTTGCCATCGCCGATCTGGCCCGTGCGGGCAGCGGCTTGGATGGCTTCCACCACCTTGGGGGCAATGCTGCTTTCAACGGCAACTTCGATTTTCACTTTAGGTACAAAGCTCACGGCGTATTCTGCGCCGCGGTAGAACTCTGTATGGCCGCGTTGGCGACCGTGGCCCTTGACCTCTGTTACGGTGATGCCTTGAACGCCTAACGCGCCCAGAGCCTCCCGCACTTCTTCGAGTTTGAAGGGTTTAATAATGGCGATGATATATTTCATGAACCAGCCTTTCTCCTGTAACTGGCAACTTCGTTTCAAGTTGCGTGCCAATTGGAGACGACGAGTAAGGCATTGATTCAGTGCTGATTTTTTTTTGAGCACAAATTTAAGTCAGCAGAATATGCATAATTTTAAGGCATAATGAAAATCGTGCCTACTATTTAATCACGCTCAAGGATTGCGCGATCGCCCCGCCGAGGCCAGCTTTGCCATATATTCAGCCCAAAGCATTTCCGCCTCATGACCAAGTTTTGCGAGGTATGCCCAAGTGTAGATTCCCGAAGAATGGCCGTCACTGAAAAAAATCCGCACGGCATAAGTGCCAACGGGTTCAATCTGAGTGATCGTCACCAACTTTTTGCCAAAAACCAGTTGCTCTTGCCCTGGGCCGTGGCCCTTTACTTCCGCACTCGGGCTTTCTACACGCAAAAGCTCGGCTGCAATCTCAAATCTGCGTTCATCTTCAAAGCTGACTTTGAGCATGCGCCCTGAATCAGCCAGACGCAGTTCAGTGGGCCAAGGTTCACTCACGCCCAAGATCCCGCGCCTCGCCTGGCAACATGATCGGGATGCCATCACGGATTGGATAGGCCAAGCCAGCGGCTTTGGAAATCAGCTCCTGCCTATCTGAATCGTAAATCAAGCGCGTGCGGGTGAGAGGGCAGATCAGCACCTCCAGCAGCTTCGGATCGGTAGTGCGTGGCTCATTCATCATTGCATCCGTGTGGAATTGCCGCCGAGCGACTTCTTAAGTGCCAACTCGGTGAGCGCCACCAAAACTTCCGCGCGGGTTTTCAAATCAGGCGCTTCCAGCAGGGCCTGCTTGTCACGCGGTGCATAAGGTGCCAGCAGTGAAAGCGTGTTGACCAAGACTTCCGTGGTGACAGCATTCACGTCATCCCAATTGGTGGTCATGTTGTTGGATTCGAGATATTGGCGAAACGCATCCAGAACCTGGGCGCGGTTGACACTCGGTGCACCAGCTCCGGTGACCAGATCAATGGTGAAGGGTTTGAAATCAATATTGCCTTGCCTGAAAGCCGTGGCCACCTTCTTTTCACTCTTGAGCGCAAAGCGGCAAATGCCAGTCAAAGTGATCACCAGCTTGCCGTCTTCGGCCTCAGAATAAGAAGTAATGCGCCCCGCACAGCCAATGCGCATAAGTTTGGATTTGGGCTTGTCTGCTTCCGGTTGGATAATGCCAATCAAGCGATTGCCAATCATAGCTGCTTCAATCATCTCGACATAGCGGGGCTCAAAAATATTCAACGGCAAATCGGTGCGCGGCAGAAGCAATGCACCCGACAATGGAAAGAGCGGCAAGCTCTTGGGCAAGTCAGCAGGTGAGCGATAATGCGGCCTCATGAGAACAGCACCGATGACAACTTGCGCCGGCCCATCAACGTTGCCTCATCTTTCGGGCCCCAAGCTTCAAAATAAGAAACCAACTGTTTGCGCGCCGCGTCTTCCTTGAAGACGCGATCTTTCTTGATCACATAAATCAGGTGATCAATCGCCGCTTCGCGCTGGCCAGAGCCATTGAGCAGATTGGCCAGTTCCAGCCGGGCTTCATGGTCGTTGGCATTGGTAATCAAGGCAGCTTCCAATTTTGAAATGCCTGAAGTGTCCACCGGATGGAGCAGCAAATCCAGAGCCGCCAAAGCGCTAACAATCTCGGCACTATTGGCCTTATCTGGTGGGCAAGCGGCCAAGGTGGCTTGCGCCTCTGCCAACATTTGCAATTCCATCTCAGCCATGGCCTTCAAGGCATAGGTCTCAACGATGGTGGCTTCAGCACCAATGATCTGCTCGCAAATACCGATTACCGCTTCAAAGTTTCCTTGGGCAAAGGCGTCCCTGGCCAGCTGCAAGGCCTGTTCGATCTGTTCAGCCCTTCCGCCTTTTTTATCAAGCCTTGCAAGAAACTGGCGCAACTGACTTTCAGGCAAGGCACCCATAAACCCGTCAATGGGGCGGCCATCCACAAAAGCAAAAACTGCCGGTATCGATTGTACCCGCATTTGGGTGGCAATTTCAGGATTTTGATCAATATCTACTTTGACCAATTTGATCTTGCCCTTGGCTTCGCGCACCAGCTTTTCCAGCGTCGGCCCCAGTGTTTTGCAAGGGCCACACCAAGGGGCCCAAAAATCCACGAGAACCGGAACAGATTTCGACGCCTCAATCACATCCACCACAAAACTCTTTGTGGAGGAATCCTTAATCAAATCATTGTCAGTTGCCGCAAGTGTGAGTGTACTCATGATGCATTCAATTTAGCGCGGCTCACTCACCGCCACAATACGCGGTTCATGGCCTGTGGCGCGGATGAAGGTTTTCAGGTCTTCATGGGAAATAGTGGTGGTGGCATCATTCTTCAATGGGTGAAAATTGAGAATATTATGTCGCATCATGGCTTCATCGAGTATCACGTTCACCCGCGCCGATTGGTCATTGATGAGGCTGAACGGGGTTACGGATCCAGGCTCAACACCCAGAACCTCCAACAATAGCTCAGGCTTGCCAAACGTGAGGCGTCTCGAACCGATTCGGTCTTTGGCGGCTTTCAGGTCAATCACCGAATCCTCCAAGGCCACTATCAGCCACAGAACACCCTTTTCATCTTTGCAGAAAAGGTTTTTGCAGTGACCGCCCGGGATGTCGCCATGAACCTTTCGCGCATCTTCCACAGTAAACACCGGAATATGCTCGATTGTGGTGGTTTTGATATCGAGCTTTTCCAAAAGCGCGAAGAGGTCTTGACGGTTTGCTGGCATTGTTCAAATTTAACGCTGAATTTTTTCTGTTGAATCCTGCTATTGCATTTCAAAGCGAGTTGGGCAATAAGCCCCTCGTCCGGCGCGCTCTTACCTAGTTCCGGACCGTCAAGCGGGCGTAGCTCAGGGGTAGAGCATAACCTTGCCAAGGTTAGGGTCGGGCGTTCGATTCGCCTCGCCCGCTCCAATTTTCCAAACAATTTGAATGTGTTGCTATAACTTAGGCTATAGCAGTGCGTCTTATTTTGGCTTGGTGACCACCAAACGGGCGAAGCTCCTAATCACACCTTTGTATTGATTATTGCCACTTACCTTCACATCTGAACCCAAAGAGCCGCCCACACACGAGCCTGAAAGGGCTTACACCAAACGAATTTGCAAACAGGTCCAATTTGGACCAAAACCCGAACAGGACTAACCCATAAACGAGGGTACGATGGGGAGCAGGTCACTTTCAACAGGGACGGGCCATTACATCCTAACCGGAGGCGCAGCTAAATTTGATCTTCACCACGGCCTCCACCAATTCCAATGCGGCTTACTTTCCCGGCCCGTAACGCCTCTTCAGACTGGGCGAATATAGCTTTCGTGTGCAGATACTTGCAATTTAGCCAATTGAACCAACTGACTTACATGAGCGACTTTTGAAACTGTCTTTCCAGAAGATCTAGATCTATGCCGATAAGGGACTGAATACAAACTGCGACCTGATTTTGGGTGAGGTTCGTACAAAAAGTCTCAATATCAGTTTCGTGCGCTTGTTCTTTTGTCCAAAGCGTTTTGCAATAGACAGTGTTGTCGCGGTAGATAAGTGGATTGTTTTTTTGGATATAATCTACGAACAGGCTGTACATCTGGAATTCGGCAAACATAATCTTTGAGCCAATCGCCTCATGCCATGGCCTTTTATGTAATTCGGTCAAGTATTCTTGCAATGCGATTGCTGTTGGTCGATGCCAAGTAACCATTGGGTCATCGGTAGCAAGCCTTGTCGTTTCTAGCGGGTTTAGCCCCAACAGCTCAACACTATTTCTGATCAGCTTATGGTCAAATACTTTTTGAACTTCCTCTGAACTGAATTTGACCCTTCCCTCGCGCTCCAGCGCGCTGATGTTGAATGGTCGAAGAAAAAAAATGTCTGAGTCACAAAAAACAATGGCATTTTCCTTCAAGAAAGAGGCCATTAACATCTTGACGATTTGCTGCATTTGCCAACCAAAAACCGGACCATGGCGCCAAGAGTACCACAATCTGCCAAGACGCATGAAAGGCACTTTTCCCAAATAGCGCATTCCAGCAGGCAAAATATCCGCTTTGTTAATGATGTTGCGGCGCGAACTCGCCAGGGGTGAAAACAGAGGCAAGTCCACCGGATCAACGATGATGTAATGGTGCCAAGGGCCCGTCAAAAAAGCATCCATGCTGCGGCACTGCAGCTTGCAACGTCGCAAATCCAGATTATAGCTTGGTGTTATGATAGCCCATGGCATTGGCTGAGTTTGATCGTCTAGCATGTTCTACTTTTTAAATTGAATGCGCTGGGCCTTAGCGATCTGTTGAAGTCTTGATTTTTTGACTGAACTTGACTGTCCGAATTGCGCGCGGGCCGAGTGCGATTTTACTGTCAAAATAATGAAGTCGTCTTCGCAACATGCCCTGCAATCCAAAACCACCCCTACTAAAACTCAACTCCACAGCTCCAGTCAACGCCTTAACCAAAATTGGTCTCTTTGAAGCTGGACAATGTAAAACATGCAACGTGGTGGCAGCGTTCGCAGCGGCATGGCTGGCAACCAAAGAACAGTCCAAATCGTCATAGTGAGCGACAATCAATAATCTGGGGTGGGGTTGAAGCCTACTCGCTGCTACCTCGGCGCTGCCAGCAATGAGAGACTTGGGAAACCCTTGCTCGACAAGAGTTTTTTCCCATCTGCCCAAGAATATCTGGCGTCGCTCAGCGATATTTCTCTTTGCCGACGCTGTTGGCTGGCTGCCGAATTCGAAATGCTCAATCAAAAGAGAGGGATTGTAAATGCAGCGCAGACCGGCTTCGCGAAGCCGCATGCACAAGTCAGTTTCTTCAAAATAGGCGGGTGCGTAGGCGAGATCAAAGCCGCCCATCGCCAAGAATTTATCCCTGCGCAGAATACAAAAAACACCAGAGCAATAATCAACGTCGCGAATGAACATTGCGCGCGGATCTTCGGCGGCGGCAAAGCGCAAATAGCCATTGGTGGTGCCATTTTGATAAATGATGCAACCTGCTTCCTGTAACACTCCGCTGGCAAACTTCACTCGCGCGCCCATGTAGCCGCAAGACTTCTCGCGTTCAAAACGATCAAGGGCCTCTGCAATTGAACCTTCCACGAGTTTGGCATCGTTATTCATCAGAATTACGTATTCGCCATGGGCCAGGTTTGTTGCCGCATTTACCGCTTTCAAAAATCCTCCGTTTTGATTGGCACGGACAGCGACAACATTCTTAAACCGCGAAACGAGGTCCATCGTCTGGTCAGTTCCACAATCGTCGTAAACCAAGATCTCCAGCCAATCAGCAGCGTGTGGCAGAAGCGACAGCAGGCACTGCAAAGTATGTTCTGCACCGTTGAAGGTGGGAATGATGATAGTGCACCTTGGATTGATCGGCAGCGGAAAGGCTTCTCTCCGCCCTTCATCCATAAACTTGCGGAGTGCCGCGCGCCGGTCATTCAATTGCCGTTGCTTTGCAAAGCCAATCGTTCCCGGGATTGCCGCGACGCGTTTGATGAGATCAATTATTTTCATTTTTTTGCCAAGCTGAGTTCGCGCAAAAAATGCTCAACACCTTCTGTCCAATGGGGAATTCGCAAGTGGAATTTGGTTTGAAATTTTGTGGTATCAAGTCTTGAATTTGTTGGGCGCTTTGCCGCGACTTTATAGTTTAGGGAGGCAATATCGGATACGTGCGGCAATTTATCAATCAAGCCATATTCAAGCGCCCGCGTGAATAAATATTTTGCAAATTCTGACCACGTTGTCTCGCCACCTGCAACAAGGTGATATACGCCCCAGTCAGACCAATTGCCAATGATGCGCAGGGCTGCGTGGGCGGTAAGATCTGCAAGCAGAGGAGCGCTGGTCGGTGCACCAAATTGATCGCATACGACGTCGAAGTTTTCCTTGAGAGGAGCCAGTCTCAGCATCGTTTTGGGAAAATTATTTCCGTGTGTGGAATAAACCCAACTGGTCCTGAAGATAAGGCCGCGTTCTACATTGGACAATACGGCAGTTTCACCAGCGAGTTTACTTTCGCCATAATAGTTTAGCGGCCCAACTTTGTCGCATTCGGACCATGGTTTATTGCCATCCCCGCTAAAAACATAATCAGTTGAATAGTGAATTACGGCAGCACCTACTGCAGAAGCCGCGCGCGCCATAACGCCAGGGGCAATCGCATTTATCGCATGTGCTGTATCGCGTTCCATCTCTGCCTTGTCGACGGATGTAAATGCGGCTGCGTTGACGATGACATCTGGGGCAGCCGAAATCACAAATTTTTCCAATGCGCCAGTGTCGGCCAAGTTTACGCGCGGAACACCCTTGAAGCCTGGTACAACAAGATTGGCAATGGGGCAAAGGCTGCGCTGCAGTTCAAACCCAATTTGGCCACTGCCCCCAAAAACCAATATTTTCATCCAGCATCCTCAGCGAAAGAACTTCAATGCAGGTACCATAGCTATTTTAGCAATTGTTGCACTTTTTTCTTGAGGCGACCGATGGTGGATTTCTGCTGCTTTTTCTGAATTGCGGAAAGTTGTGCCTCTGGCGGCACGCCACGATGCGTCCACCCGCTGAATCGTTTCTCTCCTGATTTTGCCCTGAGTGTCGCTTCTAAAAAAGCGTGGCCATATTTGCGACAAGGCTCTAGGTGGCAGCCTTCGGCCCACTCGTTCCAAGCGTTGATGAATACCAAACGCTCTTCGTTAGGGTAGTCAGCAGCCGTCTTGCGCAAAGCTTCAGAGAGCCAGAACTCATAGTTTTCCGGTGTGCCGTTCAAGCCGATAACAGCTCTTGAACCAAGTCGAGCCGTGTTATCCCAGGAAGGGAAAAGGCCGCGAAATCCATTGGAATTCTTGTAGTCATGGGAGAGATATTGATCGCCTACCAGCCGAGTATCAAATACGTGGCCAGTATAGTCCGCAAAATGATTCAAATCAGGTCGGAGATTTGGCCCCTTAATTCCATGGGGCGGAAATTCCACACCACCATCACAGCCGTATTTTTTGTAGTTCCAGTTGCCGTGACTGAAAGCGCAGAATACCAATAGATCACCGATGCCGTTTTTCTTGCAATAAGCCTTCCAGATTTCGATTGATTGCTTTGCGTTTGGCAAGTGCTGCGGGCGATAGACCAAAAGTATCGGTTTGCCGTTTAGCCTGATGTAACGCTCATCACGAAGGAACGGTTCGATCGATTTGATGAAACCAATATCGTCCTCCTTATCATACTTCTGAGCAATCAGAATCTCGCGACTTCCTGCATCCCATTTGCGCGTCCAATTTTCATTGGCCCATGACAGGCAAAACGGCATCTTGCTGTCTTTGTCTGCCAACATGTCATCGAGTGGAGCCTCCAGCAACCGCTTTCCTGAAAACCAATAGTAGTGATAACAAAATCCGCCGATGCCATAGGCTTTGGCCAATTCAATCTGCTCATGCCTGGTTTTCCGCAGGCGCAAATCGTAAAAGCCAAGATCGCTGGGCAAATGAGGCTGGTCATGACCCGGAAATTGGGGCTTGGCTTTGGTCGCGTTCGTCCATTCGGTGAAGCCTTTGCCCCACCACCGATCGTTTTCTGGAATTGGATGGAATTGCGTCAGATAAAACGCAAGGAGTTTGATGGCAGAATAATCCGCTGTTGCTCCAGTCATATTTTCCCCAGTTAAAGCTTTGTGTTAGCGTCTAGATTTGGTCAGCCAGCGCATGAATTTTCCGCGTTGCTGGCTGGCAGGAACAGCAGGCAGGCAGCTTTCAATCGAGACGGTAGGCAAATCACGATCCGTCGGCACTGCTTCAGTTACGATCTGATAAACATTTCCATAAGGCCTTTGTCTCAAAGCTTGTCTCACATTTTCGGGCAGGGCCTTCCAGGCATGGGCAAGTTCACTTTCCTCAGGCGTGGCATAGACCAAGTGGCAACGCACGATTTTAAGGCCAGCGCTGGCGTAAAGCGCCTCGACATTCTTGTAGCCGAAAAAACGAATATGGGTTTTGTCCAACAGGCCTTTTTCGCGAAACTCAAACTCGCCAAGATAAAGCGCAGCCAATACGCCGCTGTGGGACGCATGAGGTAGAGATAGAATAACGCTGCCCCTATCACTGAGCAGCGACTTCATGCCCTTTAGCACGGTCCATGGATCATATAGATGCTCCAATACGTCTGCCGCAATCACGTGATCAAACTTGCCCTCTTGAGCCAAGTGAAGGGGCCATGCATTGTCGTCCAAATCAAGAGAATGCACGCTGTTGCAAATCTTTTTGAGCTTTTTCACAGACGTTGGGTTGATCTCGACGGCCGTCAGCTTACACTTCTTAGATTTTACAAGGTGGCGCGATATTGCGCCGCTGCCAGCGCCGATTTCCAATACTCTGCTGCCCTGCGTGACGTATCTGATAACAGTCGCTGCAGTGCTGTCGCCAAATTGGAACACAGGATAGTCGTAGTTGGCAAATTTACTCAAGTCAGCGGTCAAAATTGCGCTCATCAGGAACTCCAGAAAGAATATTCGGTGATCCGGTGGGATCGGGCCTCAGTGTATCTTTCTTCAAGCAAAATGTCTCAGTCTAAAAGAGAATACCGATGATATATTGCATGGCAGGAATATCCGGGCGGGTCTCACTTGATTTTTTTCCGGTGTAATGGATGGAAACTCTCACTCAGAACTACCGCGCTCCGCATACCTCATTTTTTATTTCGACAAAAGCAAATTGGAATTCATCATAGAGGCAATTTGCTCGAGATCTACCGCTGGGACTATTTTAGCCTTTTTTGTGCACAGTTCTGGGCGTGCAATTGTAAGCCACGTGAGGCAGGAGTGTTCACAGGAAATGTAAAACAGCCTTTCAATCTGATGTGCCAAGGTACCATCGAACTGACCACTTTCCGGTTCAAAATCCGAAGTCCGCAGGTGCAGATCAAGCAGTGGTTTGAGCGCTAAAGGGCGAGCCCAAAACATTGAGCCCGAAGGAAAATCAATTGGGTCCTCCATTTGCAGTGAAACACCAAATAGCGCTGCCAATGCCTTGCCCTTTTCAAAGTTCGCTCCCCATCGAATCGAGGGCCAAACCGGTTCAAAGTTTTTTGCCGCAACTATTCCCAGATTTGGAAACTCTTCAAATAAACCGATTATGTTTGAAGTGCTGGCCTTGGTTCCCAATAGTTGCTCAAGCAAATAAACACGCCAGCTCGCCAAACTTTGACCATGTGGAGATTTCTTGCTGTGGAGAAACAGAAAAATATCATATTGACCAAGTTTCCGGGACAATATTCCAATCTTTGGTGCAATATCGCGTCCTCGATTCTCAACCAATTCAATCACACAATTTTCTGCGAGTCCACAAATTGGATGTGCGCTGATCATTGATCGTTTCAACTCGGTATCAGTTGTGATCATGAGATCAAACGGCTGTTCGATGTTTGCCAAATAGCGTGCAAATTCATCAGTCAAATCGAAATAATAAATATGCAACACGACCGCCAATTTCAGGGTGCCAGTGCGTGGACGCAGTGGAAAGGCAATCGGCAGTGCAAGGCTTTGTACTTTCATTTGTGCTCGGCGCGCACGCCAATTTTTAATTCGGTCAGTGAATTTCATTATCGATTCATCCGCTCTCGTTTCGCTGCTTGATAGCTATTGGAATTTAATGGGTGGCGGGAGGGCAGCCCTGTTCGAATTCGTACATAACTGGACAAAATTCCAGAACAACGAACGGAAGATACATTTTGATGACAATCGTTCACTCAGTACTTGCTCTCAAAATCACTGCAATTCCCTATACCCTCTAAATCTTCAGATCGGTGCCAGCAAGACGAATTGCGTAACCTTGACGGAAAACAGTCTTAGAGATTTTCGAAAGTTTACGTCGGCCGAACTTCTGGAGGCTGCTCATTTTGACATTTTAGCTAAGCGCGCCTAGATGCCAATGGGCTGCAAGCTAAGGGGGGTATTTTGAAAGGTATAATTCTCGCAGGTGGGGCTGGAACGCGTCTTCGACCTGCCACTTCGCCGGTTTCCAAGCAGCTGTTGCCTGTCTATGACAAGCCAATGATCTACTACCCTTTGGGGGTTTTTCTTGATGCGGGCATCAGAGATATATTGATCATCACCAAGCCGGATGAAGCAGGCCTTTTCCGGAAAGTTCTGGGCGATGGTTCACATTTTGGCGCAAGGTTGACTTATGCCGCACAGCCCAATCCCAATGGTTTGGCCGAGGCGTTCCTGATTGGTGAGGAGTTTATTGGGAGCGATGTTGCGGCCCTGATTTTGGGTGACAATATCTTTTATGGCAGTGATCTGGGCCCAATGATTGAGCGGGCTGCCAGCGCCGCCAGGCGCGAAAATCTGGCCACCGTATTTGCTTATCAGGTTTCCGATCCCGAACGTTATGGCGTGGTAGCATTTGACAAGGAATTCAAAGCCCGCAGCATTGAGGAAAAACCGAAAGCACCAAAATCTGATTGGGCGGTGACGGGTCTCTATATCTATGACCGCCAGGTTTGCGCGCTCGCCAAGCAGCTGAAGCCTTCGCCGCGCGGTGAACTGGAAATCACCGATCTCAACCGCCTCTATTTGCAGGCCGGTAAATTGCGGGTTGAACGTTTGGGGCGCGGCTTTGCCTGGCTTGATACCGGCACCTTTGACAGTTTGCATGATGCAGCAGCCTTTGTGCGCACGGTAGAACAGCGCCAAGGCATCAAGATCGCCTGCCTTGAGGAGATTGCGCTGGAAAAAGGTTTTGTTACCGCTGATGCCGTAGAGGCCATGGCACTGGCCATGGGCAACAATGAATATGCGGCTTACTTGCTCAAACGAATCAAGGAGGCAAGACATGCAGGCACGGACGTTTGAGATCACTGGGCCGCTGGAGCTGCTGCCGCGCAAGTTTGGCGATGAGCGGGGCTATTTTGTCGAAACTTTCAATTTGAAAACGGCAATCTCGCTGGGTGTTGCCGAGACGCCGTGGGTTCAGGATAACCAAAGCTTTTCCGCCCTGCCTTACACCCTTCGGGGTATGCATTTTCAACTTCAACCCATGGCGCAGGCCAAAATCGTGCGCGTTCTCAATGGTTCCATTTTTGATGCCGTCGTGGATTTGCGGCCTGAATCATCGCATTTTGGCAAATGGCTTTCTGTGGTGCTGCGTGCCGACCAAATGAACCAGCTTTATGTGCCTGAAGGTTTTGCCCATGGCTTCCTGACACTGGAGCCTGATGTTCAGGTGGCCTATAAGGTATCCAACTTCTATTCAACCGCGCATGACCGAAGCTTGAATTGGGCTGACGCTGAGGTTGGCATCGACTGGCCATTGCCAAGTGGAGTTAAGCCAATTCTGTCTGACAAGGACCGGTCGGCCCCCGATCTCAAAAAACTCAAATCAGATTTGTGACGGAGAATACATGAAAAACATTCTGGTCACCGGCGGCGCGGGCTTCATTGGCTCGGCCCTGTGCATTCATCTGGTGAAGGATTTGGGCCACCGGGTTTTCAACGTGGACAAATTGACCTATGCGGCCAACCAAGCGAACCTCGATGGCCTTGCGGCTTCTGAAAACTATTCATTTCACAACTTGGACATCAACAATCGTGCCGCCATCCAGGCCTTATTGCAGCAGGCCGATATTGACGGGATCATTCATCTTGCTGCGGAAAGCCATGTAGACCGGTCAATCGACGGCCCAGCTGAATTCATCCACACCAACATTGTGGGAACCTATCAATTGCTGGAAGCGGCCCGCGCCCATTACATCGCACTGCAAGGCGCCAAGAAGGCTGACTTTCGCTTCCATCATGTCTCAACCGATGAGGTTTTTGGCGATCTGCCGTTTGATGATTCCAAGTTTGCCGAGGAAACACCATACAATCCGTCCTCGCCCTATTCTGCCAGCAAAGCGTCGTCCGACTTTCTCGTGCGCGCGTGGCATCACACTTATGGCTTGCCAGTCGTCATATCCAACTGCAGCAACAATTATGGGCCTCGGCAATTTCCGGAAAAGTTCATCCCGGTGATGATTCTGGCAGCCTTGGCAGGCAAGCCTTTGCCGGTCTATGGCGATGGCAAGAACGTGAGAGACTGGCTGCATGTGGATGATCACGCACAGGCACTGGCCTTGATATTTGTCAAAGGTGAGATTGGCCGCAGCTACAATGTGGGCGGGGATACCGAACGCACGAATTTGCAAGTTGTAAAAAACATCTGCGCGTTGCTCGATCAAAAGCGCCCCAGAAATGATGGCAAGAAATACGAGGACCTGTTGAATTTCGTCAAAGACCGGCTTGGCCACGATCGGCGATATGCAATAGACTTTTCGAGGATCAGGAACGAACTTGGCTGGCAACCCCAAAAGTCATTCGAGTTGGGGTTGAGCGAAACCATCGACTGGTATCTGGCCAAGTGGATTGGCGAAAAGGCTTAATCGCTTTGGTTGGCTCTCATTGATCTTCCCTTGAACAAGTCTCCATGCTGGGCGATGCTTGGCTAACTTGGGGATGCAATTGCCAAAATCGACAGAACATAGTTTTTTGCACAGACAACGGAGTCGCGGTGCCCTGAAAACGGGTTTGAACGCCCGTGGTCTGGCGCGACATCGTGAAGAGGGTTGCCTGAAGTTGCGGTTGCCGCAAGGTGGATCAGAGGCAATTGTGATCAATACCAGCGGGGGACTGGCGGGTGGCGATTTTCTTACCACTGATATTTCAGTTGAAGCGGGGGCCGAATTTATTTTGACCTCGCAATCGGCCGAACGGGTTTATGGCACACTTGGCCCTTCGGCGGAGGTCTCGCACCATTTTCAGGTTGCCAACGGCGCTGCCCTTGCCTGGCTGCCGCAAGAAACAATCATGTTTGATGGCGCAGCACTTCACCGCAAAATGCTGGTTGAACTGGCGCAGGGGGCAACATTTTTAGCGGTGGAGGCCCTCGTACTTGGTCGCACAGCTTCAAACGAGAATGTGCGACAGATTGTGCTTTCTGACCATTGGGACATATGGCAAGGCGGCAAACTCATTCACGCGGAACGAATTGGGCTCTGTGGCGTGCCACCTAATTCAGCTGCAACGCTTGGTGCGAACAAAGCCTTTGCAACCGTCATCGTCATTTCGGACAATGTGGAATCGCTCAAAGGCAAATTAACGCAGATTGAAAGCCCTGGGCTTGGAATATCTTGCTGGAATGGCAAGCTGATTGCTAGGTTGATAGCGGAAGACGGATTTCTGTTGCGAAAAACGTTGAAAGCGGTGGTGTCTGCCTGTTTAAAAGGCAAAGCACTGCCGCGCGTTTGGGATATGTGAGGAAAATTCATGCAGCTTACGCCGCGCGAAAAAGATAAATTGATTATTGCCATGGCGGCGCTGGTGGCCAGAGCCCGTAAAACCCGTGGTGTGAAGTTAAATCACCCTGAAGCAATAGCCCTGATCACCGAATTTGTGGTTGAGGGGGCTCGCGATGGGCGCAGTGTTGCGGATTTGATGGAGAGTGCAGCCCATGTGGTCAAGCGTTCGGATTGCATGGACGGCATTGCTGAGATGATCCATGACGTTCAGGTGGAGGCCACCTTCCCAGACGGCACGAAGCTTGTCACAGTTCACAGCCCAATTCGTTGAGGTAGGCGCATGATTCCCGGAGAAATAATTACTGCCGCGGGCGAGATTGAACTTAACAAGGGTGCCACCACGGTGACCCTTGAAGTTTCAAACACCGGTGACAGGCCCATACAGGTTGGCAGCCACTATCACTTCTTTGAAACCAATGAGGCATTGCATTTTGACCGTGCACAGGCGCGCGGGTTCAGGCTTGATATTGCTGCAGGAACGGCAGTGCGCTTCGAGCCGGGCCAAAAACGAGAAGTGACGTTGGTGCCACTTGGAGGCCTACGCAAAGTTTATGGCTTTCAACAGAAAATCATGGGGGCCCTCTGATGGCTAGAATTACGCGCCAGACTTATGCCCAGATGTATGGCCCCACGGTGGGCGACAAGGTGCGTCTTGCTGACACCGATCTCATCATCGAAGTGGAAAAAGACTTCACGATTTATGGAGAGGAAGTGAAATTCGGCGGCGGCAAAGTCATCCGTGATGGCATGGGGCAAAGCCAAGCCACCCGCGCGCAAGGTGCGATGGATACCGTCATCACCAATGCGCTGATCCTGGATCCGTCAGGTATCTACAAAGCTGACATCGGCCTCAAGGATGGGCGCATTGCTGCGATTGGCAAAGCGGGCAATCCAGACACCCAAAATGGGGTGACCGTCATTATCGGGCCTTCCACTGAAATCATTGCGGGCGAAGGCAAGATTGTCACGGCTGGCGGTATCGACAGCCATATCCATTTCATCGCGCCGCAGCAGATCGAAGAGGCGCTTTATTCAGGCGTCACCACCATGCTGGGCGGTGGCACCGGGCCTGCCCATGGCACCTTGGCCACCACATGCACCGGCGCTTGGCATCTTGAGCGCATGATCGAAGCAGCTGATGGCTTTCCGATGAACCTTGGTTTCATGGGCAAAGGCAACGCTTCACTTCCGGCAGCACTGGAAGAAATGATGTTGGCTGGTGCTTGTGGGCTGAAACTGCATGAAGATTGGGGCACCACGCCTGCGGCTATTGATAACTGTCTTGCGGTTGCCGATGCGCATGATGTGCAAGTGGCAATCCACACCGACACGCTCAATGAATCCGGGTTTGTTGAAGCCACCGTTGCCGCATTCAAAGGCCGCACCATTCACACCTTCCACACCGAAGGCGCAGGTGGCGGGCATGCGCCTGACATTATCAAGGTTGCTTCACTGCCCAATGTCTTGCCCTCATCAACCAACCCCACCCGGCCCTATACGGTCAACACCGTGGCCGAGCATCTGGATATGTTGATGGTATGTCACCATCTCAGCCCGCGCATTTCCGAAGACATCGCTTTTGCTGAAAGCCGCATTCGCAAGGAAACGATCGCGGCTGAAGATATTCTGCATGATCTTGGGGTCTTCTCGATGTTCTCATCAGATAGCCAAGCCATGGGCCGCGTGGGTGAAGTGATCATTCGCTGCTGGCAAACCGCACATAAGATGAAGCAACAGCGCGGGTCTTTGCCGGAAGATAAAGGCAATGACAATTTCCGTGCCAAACGCTACATCGCAAAATACACCATCAACCCCGCCATTGCCCAAGGAATTGCCCATGAAGTGGGTTCGGTCGCCGTTGGTAAACGCGCCGATCTGGTGATGTGGAGCCCGGCCTTTTTTGGTGTGAAGCCAGATATGGTATTGCTCGGCGGCTCGATTGCTGCAGCGCCGATGGGTGATCCCAACGCATCTATCCCCACGCCGCAGCCGGTGCATTACCGCCCGATGTTTGGAAGCTTTGGCAAATTGCTGACTTCCTCTTCCGTGGTGTTCACCTCACAGGCCGCGTTGTCCGGTGGATTGCACAAACGCCTCGGCACTGCCAAGCAAATGGTGGCGGTGAAAAACACCCGCGGTGGCATTGGCAAGAAAGACATGGTGCACAATAATTCTGTTCCCAAGATTGAAGTGAATCCGGAAACTTATGAAGTGCGCGCTGATGGTGAGTTACTGATATGCGAGCCAGCGGAGAGCCTGCCGATGACGCAACGGTATTTTCTTTTCTGATGCCACAGCTCCGCGCCATTTCGTTCGTTCGCGCCGGTTTTGTGACGGAACAGATTTGGCAGCGCATTTCACTAGAATCCCAAGACCGCCATGTGCGCCGCAAGCTTTTGACACTGGAAAATGGCACTGAAGTTTTGGTTGATTTCGGCAAAGCCGTGAAACTGGAGAATCATGATTGTCTGGTTTTGGAAGACGGCCGCCTGATTGCAATTAATGCTTTGCCAGAAGATTTGCTGGAACTGCGTGGACGTGACGCGTTACATCTGGCGCGGCTGGCTTGGCATATCGGCAACCGGCATCTCGAAGCACAAATTGAGATTGAGCGTATACTCATTCGGCCAGACCGGGTGATTGCGGCCATGCTCGAAGGCCTCGGAGCAAAAGTATCAAACGTACGTGAGCCATTTTCACCAGAGCACGGGGCTTATGCGCATGGACACTAGCGCGTCAAAACTGTTGCTTTTGTTCAACTGGATGTCGCCTACATTTCCAATCGGCGCTTATGCCTATAGCCATGGGCTGGAATGGGCGATTGTGTCTGGTGCAGTGAAAACCAAATCCGATGTTGAATCTTGGATCACTGATGTGCTCACGCGGGGTTCTGGCTGGAATGACGCGGTGTTGTTTGTACGAGCCTCGCACGGCGAAGACGTCAGTGATTTGGCCTTGGCGTTGTGTTCTTCCCACGAGCGCCATCTGGAAACGACACAGTTGGGTGCTGCCTTCGCGATCGCCGCTTCTACTTTCTCCGGCACTTCGCTGGCTGAAAAAGAAACCGCTTATCCCATTGCTGCAGCGATGGCCTGCCTCGACATGAACATTGATTGCTCCCAGGCGCTTCTGGCTTTCTTGCAGGGATTTTCCAACGCGCTCATCTCAGTTGCAGTGCGACTTGTGCCTTTAGGTCAAAAGGCGGGATTGGAATTGATGCGAGACCTGATGCCGGTGATCGGAGACGTGGCGCAGCGGGCAGGGCTGGCGACGCTTGATGATCTTGGTTCCTGCGCGTTATTGTCAGACATGGCCGCCATTAAACACGAAACACAGTATTCCAGAGTCTTCCGCACATGAAGAATGGTCCATTGCGTGTTGGCATTGGCGGGCCGGTTGGCTCTGGCAAAACCACGCTCACCGAAAAACTGTGCAAGGCGATGCGCGACAAATATTCGGTGGCTGCCATCACCAACGATATTTACACCAAGGAAGATGCACTCATTCTCAACCGGCTTCAGGCCTTGCCGGAAGAGCGCATCATGGGCGTGGAAACAGGCGGCTGCCCGCACACTGCAATCAGGGAGGATGCCTCCATCAATCTGGCCGCCATCGATGAAATGGTGAAGCGCATTCCTGATCTTGATATAATTTTCATCGAGAGCGGCGGCGACAATCTGTCAGCCACGTTCTCGCCTGACCTTGCCGACATTTCGCTCTATGTGATTTCGGTGTGCCAGGGTGAAAAAATCCCGCGCAAAGGCGGCCCAGCAATCACGCGTTCCGATTTGTTGATCATCAACAAGGCTGATCTTGCGCCTCATGTGATGGCCGATCTGGGCGTGATGGAACGCGATGCCAAAATTCAACGCGGTGTGCGGCCCTTTGTTTTCACTGATCTGCACCGCCTGAAGGGTGTTGCCGATATTGTCACCTTCATTGAAAAGCAGGGCGGGCTTAGGGCTTAACGGGAGCCAGATTTTCGAGATGTGGGATGAGGGCGGGCCCCTCCGCCAATGGTTTGCTGGGCAGAGTGGATTGATCTTGGTCTGAGACGTAAACGGTATCCTTGCGGTCGAGCACTTTGCCATCCTTATCATGCAGCAGAATACTCACATTGTAGCGTCCGCCTTTGGTGATGCCAGTTAGAGGTTTTGACTCCAGTTTGTATTGCAGACGGTCGTTGGTGACCGGCACGTTCACACTTTGCCTCGTATTCGTGCCGGGAATATCAAATTGCGCTTCGAGTGTGCTATTGGCGGGCATTGCTGAAGTTTGTTGCGCCACAACGATCATGGTGGCCTCTGCGGTTGCCAAGTTAAACTGCAATCCTCCGCCTGCGATCTTGAGATAACTTGTCGGTTGCTGGCCGCATCCGGCCAAAATCAACACCATGACAACCAGTCGCTTCACAGTTGGTTTCCTTGCGTGGCGGTGAGTGGGTCAATGCGGCTTTGACGAAATAGTAGCAGCAATATGATCACCGCAAAAACGCCAGCGTCGCGGTAGGCCGATCCGAAGGCTGCCGACCATGCGGTTTCAAAGCTGGCCAGTACGAGTGCGCCAATTAACGCCCCGCGTAAGTTCCCTTCGCCGCCAGCGATGCTGGCAAACATGGCCTTGAAACCCATGAGCATTCCTATCGAAAAATTAGTGCCACCATAAACCACCGCAGACATCCATCCAGCCACTGAGGCCAAGGCCGAACTCAGCGCAAAAGTTAGAATGAAGATGCGTTGGGTATCAACCCCGCACATCCGCGCCAATAAAGCATTTTCTGTGGTGGCGCGAAATTGACGGCCAAAGCGCGTTTTACTCATCAGAAAAACTGTCCCAACCACCATGGTGATACTGATGGCGAAACCCATCAAATTTGTGGCTGTAATGTGGATGGGGAAATCACCTTCCGCGATTGCAAACACAGCCCCCGCAAAGAGTTGCGGCAACCAAATATCTTGAGCATTGCTGGTGAGCCGCATGATCTCTTGCAAAACAATGGCAAAGCCCAGGCTGCCAATCATGAAGGCAAGGGCTGAAGATTTGGCGAGCGGCAGGAAGATCACCTTGCCCGCAGCAAATCCAAGTGCTGCCGCACAAACGATTGCTGCCAACAGCGCCAGCAGCGCTGCGGGCCCATCTCCAAAGCCCTGCAACAGAAAACCGAAACAGGCATAGACAGCAGCAAATGAGCCATACATCGCCAGATCGCCAAACGACAAGAACACGCGGCCAGAGATGGCTTGGATTAAAGAAAAAGCAGTCGCCAACGGCAGATAAAAACCGGCAAGCTGCAGCGCGTTGAGAAGTTGCTGGAAGAGATATGGCCCCTTCTCAAACACTTGGGCCTAATGCCTGAAATGGCGTTGGCCGGTGAAGACCATGGCCAGCCCGCGCTCATCAGCGGCTTTGATGACATCTTCATCCTTCATCGCCCCACCTGGTTGGATAATGGCGGTGGCGCCCGCATCGGCCGCGGCAATCAGGCCATCGGGAAAGGGGAAGAAGGCATCGGACGCAAGCGCCGAACCTTTGAGGGAGAGCCCGGCATCTTCAGCTTTGCGTGCAGCGATACGGGTTGAATCAATGCGCGACATTTGCCCCGCGCCAATGCCAAGGGTGGCACCATCTTTGGCAAAAACAATGGCGTTGGATTTCACATGTTTGCCGACGCGGAAGGCGAAAGCGAGATCGATGAGTTCTTGAGGTGTTGGCTGGCGTTTGGTGACCACGCGCAGTTTTGTCTCGTCCAAGATCGCAGCATCTGGTGTTTGCACCAGAAGGCCACCTGCGATGGATTTTACCATTGGCAGATTGGCTTTTGTGGTGACGATTTCAGGCAGCAGCAACAAGCGAAGATTTTTCTTCGCGACGATGATGGCCTGCGCTGCGGGCGTGGCCGCTGGCACGATTATGACTTCCGTAAAAAGTTTTGAAATTTCCTGCGCCGTTGTCTCATCAAGTGGGCGGTTGAGCGCAATGATGCCGCCGAAAGCCGAAGTATGATCACAAGCCAAAGCTTTACGGTAGGCTTCTACGGCATTGCTGCCCAAAGCCACGCCACAAGGGTTGGCATGTTTGACGATCACACAGGTTGCCGAAGTGTCGCCCAATTCGCGCAAGGCTTCTAGGGCGGCATCGGCGTCATTGATGTTGTTGTATGACAGTTCCTTGCCTTGCACTTGGCGGGCTTGCAAAATTCCCTTGCGCGCGTCACCCGTTCGGTAAGCGGCTGCCTGTTGATGGGGGTTCTCGCCATAGCGCAGAGACTGTGCAAGCTGGCCGCCAATGGCAAAGAAATCGGGCGCGCTTACATTGCTGGCGCGGTTAAACCAATTGGCGATGGCGGCGTCATAGCTGGCGGTGCGGGCGAAGGCCTTGGCTGCCAAGCGTTTGCGGGTGGTGATGGATGTGTCGCTGGTTGTTTCGATTTCGGCCAATACTGCAGCGTAATCTGCGGGCGAAACGACCACGGTCACAAAGGCGTGGTTTTTGGCCGCACCGCGGATCATCGCGGGGCCTCCCACGTCGATGTTTTCGATCATGTCTTCATCGCTGGCGCCTTTGGCCATGGTTTCCTCAAATGGGTAGAGATTGACCACCAACAAATCAATATTGCCGATGCCATTTTCGGCCTTGGCTTTTTCATGTTCAGCGTTGCCGCGAATGGCAAGCAGACCGCCATGCACTTTAGGGTGCAGTGTCTTGACACGGCCATCCATGATTTCAGGAAATCCTGTGATGTCCGAAACATCGGCCACTTTAAAGCCAGCGTCGCGCAGTGTCTTGGCCGTGCCGCCCGTTGAAATGAGTTCGATGCCCCTTGCGCTCAGGCCCTTTGCGAGATCCAGCAGGCCCGTTTTATCGGATACGGAAAGCAAAGCACGGCGTATGGTCATCAAACACTCCTTATGGCCCCTGCGATAGGCCAAATGGCTGGCCAAGAAAACCTGAAATTGCTAGATATTGGCAATGACCGAGAAGCCCTTATCTGATGCCGCTAAACGCGCCCTTGCCGAAGCAGAGGCGCGGCGCAAAATGGCCGTGGCGTCGGCCCTGCCTCCCGAGAGCGGTGGCCCCAAGGGGCCAGAGCCGACGCGCTTTGGGGATTGGGAGAAAAAGGGCATAACTTCAGATTTTTGAAGATCGCCGATAATCCATTTGCATTGTGTGGCGGCCAATGTTGAAATTGGCCCATGACAAAATATGAAACACAGGCTGATCTTGAAGCAGCTGTTTTGGCGCTGAGTAAGATCGAGCCGCGCTTTGGCGCAGTTCATCAGACCCATGGTACGCCATCTTTGCGCAAGTCTCAGGCCTCGCTTGAAACGCTGATGGTCGTGGTGACCGAGCAGTTTCTGTCGATCAAGGCGGCTGAGGCCATTTGGGGCCGCGCCAAAATGCGCATTGGAGAAATAACACCCGAAAATGTTCTGGCGGTTTCGGTTGAAGAATTCCTTGCCCTTGGCGTATCACGCGGCAAGGCCAAATGTTTTCATTCCTGTGCGGCGGCAAGGTTTGATTTTGCCGCACTTTCTCAGATGCCGATTGAGGATTTGCGCAAGGCTCTGTTATCAATTTGGGGCATTGGGCCATGGACAGCGGATATCTATCTGTTGGCGGTGGTAGGGCATGGTGATGCCTGGCCATCGGGTGATGTGGCGTTGCAGGCCGCCGCGCATCATTTGTTCAATATGCGAAAACGGCCTGATGCCAAGAAGTTGGAGAAAATGGCGGTGAAATGGCGCCCCCACCGCGGGGCCGCGGCGCGGCTGCTGTGGGCCCATTACCGGGGGATGAAGGAGATGCCCCAGGCCCCTTCACAGAACTGACAAGTCCAGATAGTATCCCCGCAACTGAAAGAGGTTTGATTGCAACAGCAGTTCACTCAACCCGAAAGTTGCCCGGCTCTGGTTCTCAATGCTGATTACCGGCCGCTGAGCTATTATCCTTTGTCGCTCTGGTCTTGGCAGGACGCGGTAAAGGCCGTCTTCCTTGACCGTGTGAACATCGTTTCCGAATACGATACAGTGATCCACAGCCCCAATGCGGAATTCAAGCTGCCGTCCGTTGTCTCGCTCAAGAGTTATGTAAAACCATCGCGTACACCGGCTTTCACGCGGTTCAATGTGTTCTTGCGCGACAAGTTCGTTTGCCAATATTGCGGCTCACCGGATGATTTAACCTTTGATCACGTGATCCCGCGCTCCAAGGGCGGGCAGACGACCTGGGACAATGTGGTGGCTGCCTGCTCACCGTGCAATCTGGCCAAGGGCGGGGATTTGCCGCGCGTGGCCAAGATGTTCCCCCATCAATGGCCGGTGGAACCAACGGTGCACCAGCTGCATAGCAATGGCCGCCTGTTTCCGCCTAACCATTTGCACAAGAGCTGGGTTGACTATCTTTATTGGGATGCGGAACTCGATCCTTAGGCGGCTCTGGCCTTGTAGAGGCTGAGCCAAGACACGAAGCCAGAGATCAGCGCATTGTATCCTGCGAGTGAAATTCCGAAAATGCGGATGGCTGGTTGGTCGCACATGGCTTCTGGTTGGCTCAGATCAGGCAGGGCGCTCTTGAAGCTGCCGCCACCTGTGCATGAGCTTGGGCCTTTCCAGAACTTCCACTCCACGCCAGAATGATAGATTCCGAAAATGCAACTGGCCAACATGATGAGGCCGAGGACAATCAAACCATAACGCAGATATTTAGGGTTTTCAGAAGCGGCAACCGCAAATATCGCGCTGAGTGGCACGACAGCATAATAGGCCCAACGCTGTTTGAGGCACAGCTCACACGGCGGATAGCCCGCGTATTGGAAAATCCACGCACCGACTATTGTGGCCAGTGTGATGGCAAAAACCGCCCAGACCGTTTGCCTTGATGTCAGTGAATTCAACATACCATTGCCCCTGATTGCCCAAAGTATTTCACGGCTAGGTAAAGCACAATCACTATGGCACCAATGAGGCCAGCGATCAGCCCCAAGCGGTGTTCAATGAAATGTTTGATGGCATCACCCCAACGGCGCAGCGCCCATGCCAAGGCAAAGAACCTGGCGCCGCGCGCTACCACGCAGGATGTCACGAAGAATAGGAAATTGATTTGTGCAACACCAGCCAGAATGGTGACGATCTTTATCGGCGGGATATGTGCCAGGCCAGAAGTGGTGAGCAGCACGAGAAGGGTCTGCTCACCCGCACAGGCCTTCAGCTGTTCAAATTTGTGGAGTTCGCCAAAGGCAATGAGAACTGGTTTGGCCAATGCCTCAAACAGATACATGCCCAGAAAATAGCCCAATATCCCGCCAATAACCGAGCCTGCGGTTGCAATGAAGGCCAAACGGTAAGCCCGCTGCGGCCTTGCCAGTGCCATGGGCAAAAACAACACATCAGCTGGAATGAGAAAGAACGAACTTTCAATAATGGCAATGGCCGCTAGCCAGACTTCGGCCGATTTGCGGGCGGAGAGTGCCAGCACCCAATCATAAAGTTTTTTCATCACGGTCAATCTGAATCGGGTTTGGAACGGCGCATGGTTTTGGTTTTGGCTCGCTGCTTCTTGCCCTCTAAACGGCGCAAAGTCGATGAATAAGTGGGCTTGGTGGCCCTGCGGCGCTTGGGTCTGACCAAACATTTACGCAGCAGGGTTACCAATTTATTGAGGGCATCAGCGCGGTTTCGTTCTTGGCTGCGGAAGGCTTGGGCTTCGATGACCAGAACATTGTCCTTGGTGAGCTGGCGGCCCGCCAGGGTTGTCAGGCGCTCCATGGCATCAGGTGGCAGGCCAGAAAGGCTTGCATCAAAACGCAGCTCCACTGCGGTTGAAACCTTGTTGACATTCTGCCCACCTGGGCCAGAGGCGCGTACAAAAGTCTCGCTGATGTCTTTTTCATCAATGACAAAGGAATCGGTGATGCGGATCATGACAAAACTTAAAGCGCGTTTCAGGTTGACGGCGCAAGCTGTATCCCATAGACACCGCTTCCGAAAATGCCCTTGTGGCGGAATGGTAGACGCGACAGACTCAAAATCTGTTTTTCGTAAGGGAGTGGGGGTTCGAGTCCCTCCAAGGGCACCATCCAACCTGATAAAACCGCACGGTCTTTTAGACCTGCGGTTTTGGTGTTAAACGGATCACATGAAATCAAGGTTCAACTTCATTTTGCGGGCGGCCTTGTCTGTCACTTTGGTGGCTGGCCAGCTCGGCATGGCCAAAGCCCAAGATTCCAAATCCGTGTCCAAGGCCGACCAGACCGGCCCGACACTGTTGATTGATCCGTTCACAGGTGAAGTTCTGTCTGAAAGCCGCGCTGGTGAGCCTTGGTATCCGGCTTCGCTGACCAAGCTGATGACGTCTTATGTCATCTTCAAAAAACTGCGTGATGGCAGCATGAAGCTTGACCAGCAACTTCCGATTTCTGAATTGGCCCATTCCCAGCCCGCAAGCCGCATCGGCATACCGGTTGGAAAAACCGTTTCAGTTGACTTTGCCCTGCAAGCGCTTTTGGTGCATTCCGCCAATGACATGGCCTATGTCTTGGCCGAGGGGGCCAGTGGCAGCATTGATAATTTCGCCACTGAGATGAATGCCGTGGCCAAGGGCATGGGCCTGCAAGCCACTCATTTTGTGAACCCGAATGGGCTTTATGATCCGCGCCACATTTCCAGTGCGCGTGATTTGGGTGTAATTGCGGCACTGATCATCAACCAGTTTCCCGAACATCTGCATTATTTCAAGCAAGAATCAGTGCCCGTCGGCAAACGGCGTTTGAGCAACTACAACAGTTTGATCCGCATTATGCCGGAAGCCGTGGGCATGAAGACGGGATTCATCTGCAACAGTGGCTACAATCTTGTGGGTTCCGCCATTCGCGATGGCAAACAATTGGTATCGGTGGTTCTCGGAGCCCATTCTGGCGGTGCCCGCGCCAAGCTTTCAAAACAAATGCTGGATGAGGGCTTTGACGAAATAGGAAAGCCGGGCCATGGCCGGGTTAATGAAATCGTCGATCAGGCCTTTGGCGCGATTGTGCCAGCTGATATGACGACCACAGTTTGCAAGCTCAAACAGGCTGTCACACCGGTCAACGCCCACCGGTTGGCCGGATGGGGTATTTCATTCGGAAATTTTGATACCGCGCAAAAGGCTGACATGGCTTTGCGTGGGCGTTTGATCAGCCCGGTTGGCATTGATGCGGGCGGCATCGGCGGCATCATTGAAATGCCCAACAAAGGGGGCTTCACAGCCATGTTGTGGAATCTTGATCAAGCCAAAAGTCTTGATCTGTGCACGCAATACCGCACTGATGGGGCCAGCTGTGATGTGATGCCAGATGCGTTGTTGCTGCAAATGGCAGCGGCCGCACCACCTGATGAAGAAGCCGCTGATCCAACGGATGACCAGGGATCAGATGCTGCCGATACCAAGGCTGCTTTGCCGGATGCTAAAATCAAATCAGATAAAGCCATACCAAGCACTGACAAGAAGCAGTGATGCAGACCCCCATTCCAGTGTCAGTGCTCACTGGCTTTCTTGGCGCTGGCAAGACTTCACTGCTCAACTATTTGCTCAAGGACCCACTGCTGTCCAACGCCTGCGTGGTGATCAATGAGTTTGGTGAGGTGGGCATTGACCATCTGCTTGTTGAAAAATCAGATGACAATATTGTCGAGCTTGCGGCCGGTTGCCTGTGCTGCACCATTCGCGGTGATCTTGTTGACACATTGGGTGATCTTCTGGCGCGGCGCGATGCTGGCACAATCAAAGCCTTTGACCGCATTGTGATTGAGACCACGGGCTTGGCTGATCCAGCCCCCGTTCTTCATGTTTTGATGCGCGATGAATTATTGTTGCGCCGCTTGCGCCTTGAAGGTGTGGTGACCGTTGTTGACGGCGTCAACGGTTGGGCCACGTTGGATGCACATCCTGAGGCCGTGAAACAGGTGGCGGTGGCAGACCGCATCGTTCTCACAAAACTTGATTTGCTGCATGGTATTGAAGGCGAAGACAAGATGTTTGCCATCATCGGCAGGCTGCGCCGACTGAACCCCACCGCAAGATTGCTGAGCACGCATTTGGGCGAAGCCACTGCGGCGCGGCTGTTGAACATGGGGTTGTTTGATGCTGCAACCAAAACACCCAATGTGCAGGCATGGCTGAATGATGAGGCACTTAAGCGGCCACACCACCATCACCATGACGTTTCACGCCATGATGCGCATATCAGGTCTTTCGCATTGCGTGACACGCGGGCAATCTCGCCGCAGGGATTGGAGATGTTCCTTGAAATGTTGACAGCGTTTTATGGGCCAAATCTCTTGCGCCTGAAGGGCATTCTCAAGCTATCCGATGATCCATCGCGGCCATTGGCGGTGCACGGGGTGCAGCATGTGTTTCATCCACCAGTGCGGCTGGCGCGCTGGCCTGACGGTGTTGAAGAGACGCGCCTCGTGTTCATTGTGAAAGACATTGAGAAGGCGCAGATTGAAGCTATGTTTGCTGCTTTGGTTGATCCATTTTCCGGAGCAACCGACAAGACACTTTCTCTGGCGAGGTAGCATGAAACAGATCAAGGCCTGGGGCCTCAAAAAGTGTGACACGACCATGAAGGCGGTGGATTTTATTAAGTCCAAGAAAGTGGCTGTCGCGTTCACAGACTATTCCGTTGAAAAGCCATCAGTGGCGCAAATTGAGAAATGGGCCGTGGCACTCGGCGGTTGGGAGAAATTGATCAATCGCAGCGGCTATACTTGGCGTGGGCTTGATCCATCTGAGATCGTTGACTTGAATGACAAGAAGGCGGCTAAGCTGGCAGCCGCACACACATCGCTCATTCGTCGGCCACTGATTGAATATGAAGATGGCACGGTAACAGCAGGCTTTCCACCTAAGGTGAAGGCGCTTTTCTGATTTTGAAAATCAGTTTGTTGTCGCGCCTTTCTTGAGACAGCAATTCATAGTCCTGCTCATTGCAGAAATGCGGCATGTCGATTGCGGCCATGGGGTCTGTGGCGATGACATGCAAAACCTCACCCGCGCTCATTTGCAACAGTTTCTTGCGGGCTTTGAGCACTGGCAAAGGGCAAAGCAGGCCTGAGAGATCGAGAGTGATTTCATTGTTCATTGCATCTCGCTATAACGCTTTTACAAGGCAGGTTCCATATGGCCCTTTTGACGAGATTGAAATTCACCGGGAAGGTTGAAAGCCTGTTGCTCAGGCCATCGCGCGATGGAGGGTTTGAGAAATCTGCCACTGGTGAGATCATGCTCACATTGGATGGGCCAGCGGGAGATTGCCACACGGGACAAAGCCGAAAATCTGATAGTCGCACTTTGGCAACCTATCCGCGTGGACTCGATATTCGCAATGTGCGGCAGCTCACGTTGCTTTCAGTCGAAGAGTTGCGGGACATTGCTGATGCTTTGGGCGTTGGCCACGTTGATCCCTCTTGGCTGGGGGCCAATGTGGTGTTCAGCGGCATTCGGGATTTCACTTACTTGCCGCCATCTACGCGCCTGCAGTTTCCGTCTGGAGCCACCATTGTCGTGGATATGGAAAACTACCCTTGTTCACAGATTGATGAGGTGGTTGCGCGCCATCATCCAGAGGCGAAAGGCAAAGTGGTAAAAAGAGCGATGCACAAACGCGGTTTGACGGCTTGGGTTGAACGAAAAGGTGTGATGCGCTTGGGCGATGAAGTTTCCATTTTTATTCCGCCCCAACGCATCTATCCGCACGGGTCATGAAAGTTCTGGGCGTTATCATCGCGGGCGGCAAATCCAGCCGTATGGGGCGTGACAAGGCTTTTATTGAATGGAGGGGCAAACCACTTATTGAGCACGTGGTGGCCAGGCTTGCCCCGCAGGTTGACCAGCTTGTCATCAATGCCAATGGCGATGCCACGCGGTTCAACCTGCCGGTGATTGTTGACCGCATCGAGACGGGCACGCCCATTACGGGGCTTGACGCCGCACTTTCCTATGCCGTCGAAAATGGTTTTGATTTCGTGCTCACTACACCTTGTGACACGCCGATGTTGCCGCAAGATTTGTTCTTGCGGCTAAAGGGTGAAGGTGCCGCCATCGCCTGTTCTGGCGGGCAGGCGCACTATCTTACGGGGCTTTGGCCTGCTGGCTGTCTGCCCTTGCTGAAAGAATTGAGGCGGGTGCAGGATTTTGCTGCTGCCACCAAGGCTCGCAGGGTTGTTTGGGCAATTGAGGGCCATGACCCCTTTTTGAACGTGAACACGCCACAAGATTTTTCAAATTTGCCGTGATGGCAAGGTGGTGATTGACAGGTGAGGCCGAAGCCTTGTCTAAAGAATTCAAACGAATGAGGCTGACAATGAAATCTAAGGCGCGTGTGGTGGTAATTGGTGGCGGCGTTGTGGGCGTGTCAACGCTTTATCATTTGGCCAAAAAGGGGTGGAGCGATGTGGTTCTGGTTGAACGCAAAGAGCTTACCTCTGGCTCTACCTGGCATGCCGCAGGATTGTTGCCTCTGTTCAATCTCTCATATTCGGTTGGCCAGATTCATAAATATTCGGTGAAATTCTATCAAGAGCTTGAAAAGGAAACTGGCCAGAATGTCGGCTTCAAGAAAGTTTCCAATATCCGCTTGGCCCGCACCAAGGACCGGATGGATGAGTTCATGTATTATGCAGGCGTGGCTGAAACCATTGGCGTGAAGGTGAATGTTCTCACCCCAGCGCAAGTGAAAGAAATCTGGCCTCTCTGTGAAACTGAGGGCCTGCTTGGGGCCATTCAACATCCTGATGACGGCTATATTCAGCCTGCTGATCTCACTCAGGCTTTGGCCAAGGGTGCGCGTTCTCGCGGGGCGGAAATTTACCGTAACACCACGGTCACGGGCATTGAACAATTGGCTGATGGCCAATGGCTGGTGAAGACTGATCAGGGTGACATCACTTGTGAGCATGTGGTGTCTTGCTCAGGCAATTTCGCCCGCAAAACCGGTGCCATGGTTGGCCTGGATATTCCGGTCATTCCGGTTGAGCATCAATATATCGTCACTGAGCCGCATCCGTTGATCCGCGAGCGCCAAGCCAAGGGCTTGCCGGAAATGGGTGTTCTGCGTGAAGCTGATTCGAGCTGGTATATGCGTGAGGAAAATGGTGGGCTTTTGCTGGGGCCATATGAAAAAGGTGCGCCTGCCTGTTATGTGGACGGGCCATCAGATTCATCAGAATATGAACTGTTCCAGGAAGATCTGGACCGGTTGGGGCCACATATTGAAACAGCCATCACCCGGGTGCCAGCCTTTGGCGAAGTGGGCATCAAAAAGGTTTACAATGGTGCCATTGCCTATACGCCGGATGGTTCACCCATCATCGGTCCAGCGTGGGACAAGAAGAACTTCTGGCTCAATGAAGGCCACAGTTTTGGCATTACTGCTGCGGGCGGAGCGGGTTGGCAGTTGGCTGAATGGATTGTGGATGGTGAGCCCACAATTGACATGATGGGTGTTGATCCGCGCCGCTTTGGGCCTTACGCGAGCAAGGGCTATCTCATCACCAAGAATGAAGAGGCTTATTCTGATGTTTTCACACCACATTATCCTGACGAAGAACGCAGCGCCGCGCGGCCGTTGAAACGCACTGCTGTCTATGACCGAATGAAAGATTTGGGCGCGGTGTTCGGCAGCGTTTATGGGTGGGAGCGCCCAGGCTGGTTTGCACCCAAGGGCTATGGCCTGTCGAAAGAAGAACTTAATTCAGACGACACGCTCACCAATCACAATTACGCGCCTGCCGGTGCCGATGGAAAGATCAAAGAAAAATGGTCGTTCCGCCGCTCAAATTATTTTAAATTTGTTGGCGAAGAATGTTTGAACGTGATGAACGGGGTTGGCATTCAGGATATGTCGGCCTTCGCCAAGTGTTTCATCAGTGGGCCGGGGGCTGAGGCTTGGTTGGAATCCATTCTGGCCAACAAAATGCCCAAAAAAGTCGGGCGTATCGCGCTGTGTCATCTGCTGACATCGCGCGGCGGCGTGCGCAGTGAGTTCACTGTGTTCAAGGCTTATGAGGGCCATTATTATCTTGTCTCGGCGGGTGCGTTCGAGCGCCATGACCATGACTGCCTGAAAAAGCTGTTGCCTGAAGATGGTTCAGTGAAATTTGAATCATGGACAGAGCGCTTGGGCGTGTTGGTTCTCGCAGGCCCTTTTGCGCGCAAAGTATTGCAGAAACTCACCCGCGAAGACGTCTCAAACCAAGCCTTCCCTTGGCTCTCGGGCAAGCGG
>Ga0209069_10000078_pt1 | contig 33179 bp, 29 predicted proteins | sample Str013_2_FD_187202 | JGI IMG/M metagenome (GOLD analysis project Ga0209069, IMG submission 187202) | Freshwater sediment microbial communities in response to fracking from Pennsylvania, USA - Straight Creek_MetaG_SC_2013 (SPAdes) (version 2) | ecosystem: Environmental > Aquatic > Freshwater >...
CAGGATCTGGCCGAGCTGACCGACCACGCGCATCGCATCCGGGCTGGCGATGACGACGTCAAAATTCATCTCGCCGGCCTTCACTTTTTCCGCCAGATCTTCGAGACCGACGATGTCGGCGCCAGCGGCGCGCGCCGCATCCTGGTTCTTGCCGCTGGTGAACACCGCGACGCGCACGCTTTTGCCGATGCCATGTGGCAGCACGGTCGAGCCGCGCACCTGCTGATCGGACTTGCTGGCGTCGATGCCGAGGTTTACGGCGGCATCGACCGACTCGGCAAACTTCGCAGTGGCGAATTCCTTCACCAGCTTGAGCGCCTCATCGACGTTGTACTGCTTGCCGGGCGGAAGTTTCTCCTTCCACGGCTGCATGCGTTTGGCTATGGCTGGCATGTCAGAGGCCCTCCACTTCTACGCCCATGCTGCGCGCGCTCCCGGCAATGGTGCGCACCGCGGCTTCCAGGTCGGCGGCGGTCAGGTCGGGGGTCTTGGCCTTGGCCACTTCCTCGAGCTGCTTGCGCGTGATCTTGCCCACCTTGTTGGTGTTCGGCGTGCCGCTGCCCTTGTCGATGCCGATCGCCTTGAGGATCAGCACCGCGGCCGGCGGCGTCTTCATGATGAAGGTGAAGGAACGGTCCGAATACACGGTGATCACCACCGGAATCGGCAGACCCTTCTCGAGCTTCTGGGTCTGCGCGTTGAACTGCTTGCAGAACTCCATGATGTTCACGCCCTGCTGACCGAGGGCGGGGCCGATCGGCGGCGAGGGATTGGCGGAACCCGCCGGCACCTGCAGCTTCACGTACCCTTGTACTTTCTTGGCCATGACTCATTCACTCCTGTGGGTGCAAACGCCGCGAGGCTCCCCAACACTGCTCACCAAATCAGACTTTTTCGACCTGCGAGAAATCCAGTTCCACCGGCGTCGAGCGGCCCAGGATCTGCACCGCCACCTGCACCCGGTTTTTCTCGTAGTTGACGTTCTCAACTACGCCATTGAAATCGTTAAACGGCCCGTGCGTCACCCGCACCACCTGGCCCGGCTCGAACAGCACCTTGGGACGCGGCTTGTCGACGCCCTCCTCGACGCGCTGCAGGATGCGATTGGCCTCTTTCTCGGTAATCGGCGCCGGCTTGTCGCTGGTGCCACCGATAAAGCCCAGCACCTTCGGCACATCGCGCACCAGGTGCCAGGTGGTCTCGTCCATCTCCATCTGCACCAGCACGTAGCCGGGATAGAACTTGCGCTCGCTGCGCCGCTTCTGCCCGTCGCGCATCTCCACGACCTCTTCGGTCGGCACCAGCACTTCGCCGAACTTGGCTTCCTGACCGTCGCGCTTGATGCGCTCCTTGAGCGCTTCGGCAACGCGGTGCTCGAAGTTCGAATAGGCGTGTACCACGTACCAGCGCATCGCCACGGTCAGCTCCCCTGCCCGGTCAGGTGTTTGGTGACGATGGCCAGCACCCAGTCGATCACCCAGAAGAACACACCCGCTGCGGTGACGAACATGAACACGGCCAGCGTGGTCTGCAGGGTTTCCTGCCGGCTCGGCCATACGACCTTGCGCAGCTCGACGCGCGAATCGAGCGCAAACTGCCAGGCACGCCGGCCCACCGGCGATGCGGCAAACACGCCGAGGCCCGCGATCAGGCCCAGCCCCGCCGCGCCCCAGCGTTGCCAGTCGGGGCGCGCATCCAGCAGGTAGTAGCCAGCGATGCCGCCGATCACCAGCAGTACCGCCAGCGCGATCGCCGCGTAGCCGACTGCGTCTGCGCCCGCATTTTGTTCCTGAGCCTGTTCGTTCATTTCGTCCGCCGTTTCCCGAAGTGCGCTCCCCGCGTCGGGGAGCTGGCAGGCCAGGAGGGAATCGAACCCCCAACCTGCGGTTTTGGAGACCGCCGCTCTGCCAATTGAGCTACTGGCCTGTATACAAACTGATTACTTCAGGATCTTCGAGACGACTCCCGCACCCACGGTGCGGCCACCTTCGCGGATGGCGAAGCGCAGGCCCTCTTCCATCGCGATGGGGGCGATCAGGTCGACGTTCATCTTGATGTTGTCCCCGGGCATCACCATCTCGGTGTTGGCCGGCAACTCGATCAGTCCCGTGACATCGGTGGTGCGAAAGTAAAACTGCGGCCGGTAGCCCTTGAAGAACGGCGTGTGCCGCCCGCCCTCTTCCTTGGTCAGCACGTACACCTCGCACTCGAACTGCGTGTGCGGGGTGATACTGCCGGGCTTGGCCAGCACCTGCCCGCGCTCGACCTCTTCACGCTTCGTGCCGCGCAAGAGCACGCCCACGTTGTCCCCCGCCCGCCCCTCGTCCAGGAGCTTGCGGAACATCTCCACCCCCGTGCAGGTGGTCTTCTGCGTGTCCTTGAGGCCGATGATCTCGATCTCGTCGTTCACCTTGACGATCCCGCGCTCGATACGCCCGGTCACCACCGTGCCGCGCCCCGAGATGGAGAACACGTCCTCCACCGGCATCAAAAACGGCTTCTCAATCTCGCGCTTCGGGATCGGAATAAACCGGTCCATCTCCTCCACCAGCTTGATCACCGACTTCACGCCGATCTCGCTCGCATCGCCCTCAAGCGCCTTCAAGGCACTGCCAATGATGATCGGGGTGCTCTCCCCGGGGAACTTGTACAGGCTCAGCAGCTCGCGCACCTCCATCTCAACGAGCTCCAAGAGCTCCTTGTCATCGACCATGTCCGCCTTGTTCATGAACACCACCATCGAGGGCACACCCACCTGGCGGGCCAGCAGAATGTGCTCGCGCGTCTGGGGCATCGGGCCATCGGCCGCACTCACCACCAGGATCGCCCCGTCCATCTGCGCCGCTCCCGTGATCATGTTCTTTACATAGTCGGCGTGCCCAGGGCAATCCACGTGCGCGTAGTGCCGCTCCTTGCTCTGGTACTCCACGTGCGCGGTCGAAATCGTAATCCCGCGCGCCTTCTCCTCGGGCGCCTTGTCAATCTGGTCGTACGCCATGAACTGCCCGCCATAGGTCTCGGCCATCACCTTCGTCAACGCCGCCGTCAGCGTCGTCTTGCCGTGATCTACGTGACCAATCGTCCCAACGTTCACGTGCGGCTTGTTGCGTTCGAACTTTTCTTTAGACATGGCGGGTCCTCAGGGATTATTTCTTGATGATGCTATCGGCGATGTGCGCGGGCACTTCGACGTACTTCGAGAATTCCATGGTGAACGTGGCGCGCCCCTGGCTCATCGAGCGCACCGTGGTCGCGTAACCGAACATCTCCGACAACGGCACTTCGCCGCTGATGACCTTGCCCGAGGGCGAATCATCCATGCCGGTGATCTGGCCGCGGCGGCGGTTGAGATCGCCGATGACATCCCCGGAGTAGTCCTCCGGTGTCACCACTTCCACCTTCATGATCGGCTCGAGCAGTACCGGCTTGGCGCGCCGGAAACCTTCCTTGAATCCCATGCTGCCGGCGATTTTGAAGGCCATTTCGTTGGAATCGACATCGTGATACGAGCCGTCGAACAGCGTGACCTTGACGTCGACCACCGGGTAGCCGGCGATCACGCCGGTTTCGACCGCTTCCTTGATGCCCTTGTCGACCGCCGGAATGTATTCGCGCGGCACGGTGCCGCCGACGATACCATTGACGAATTCGTAGCCCTTGCCCTGCTCGTGCGGCTCGATCTTCAGCCATACGTGACCGTACTGGCCGCGCCCGCCCGACTGGCGCACAAACTTGCCTTCCGACTCGACCTTGGCGCGGATGGTCTCGCGGTACGCGACCTGCGGCTTGCCAACATTGGCCTCGACCTTGAACTCGCGCTTCATGCGATCGACGATGATCTCGAGGTGCAGCTCGCCCATCCCGGAGATGATGGTCTGCCCCGACTCCTGGTCGGTGTGTACGCGAAACGACGGGTCTTCCTTGGCCAGGCGCTGCAGCGCCAGTCCCATCTTTTCCTGGTCAACCTGGGTCTTCGGCTCGACGGCCACCGAGATCACCGGGTTCGGGAAAATCATCTTCTCGAGCGTGATGACCTTCTGTTCATCGCACAGCGTGTCACCGGTGATGACATCCTTCAGGCCCACGGCCGCGGCGATGTCGCCGGCGCGCACTTCCTTGATTTCGGTGCGATCGCTGGCGTGCATCTGCAGCAGCCGCCCGATGCGCTCGTTCTTGTCTTTGGTCGGCACGTAGACCGAATCGCCGGAATTGAGCGTGCCGGAGTAGACGCGAAAGAAAGTAAGATTGCCGACGAAGGGGTCGTTGAGAATCTTGAAGGCCAGCGCCGCAAACGGCTCCTCGTCGCTGGCCCTGCGGGTCGCGGGCTCACCGCTGCCGTTCAGCCCTTTGACCGGCGGCATCTCGACCGGCGAGGGCATGTATTCGATCACTGCATCGAGCAGCGCCTGCACGCCCTTGTTCTTGAAGGCCGTGCCGCACATGCAGAGGACGATCTCGTTGCGGAACGCACGCTCCTTCAGGCCGCGGCGGATCTCCTCGTCGCTCAGGGTGCTGGTCTCGAGGTACTTGTTGACCAGCGTTTCATTGGCCTCGGCCGCCGCCTCGATCATCTTGAGGCGGAAGGCCTGCGCCTCGGCGCGCAATGCCTCAGGAATCTCGCGGTACTCGAATTTCATCCCCTGGGTTTCCATGTCCCAGTAGATGGCCTGCATGCGGACCAGGTCGATGACGCCCTCGAATTTTTCCTCGGCGCCGATCGGCAGCTGGATCGGCACCGGATTGCCGCGCAGCCGGGTGCGGATCTGGTCGATGCAGCGCGCAAAATCGGCGCCAGCACGATCCATCTTATTGACGAAAGCGATTCGCGGCACACCGTAGCGGTTCATCTGCCGCCACACCGTCTCCGACTGCGGCTGCACGCCCGAGACCGCGCAGAACAGCGCCACCGCCGAGTCGAGCACCCTGAGGCTCCGCTCGACTTCGATCGTGAAATCGACGTGCCCCGGCGTGTCGATGATGTTGATGCGATGCTCGGGAAAGGTCTTATCCATGCCTTTCCAGAAACAGGTTGTGGCTGCGGAGGTGATCGTGATGCCCCGCTCCTGCTCCTGTTCCATGTAGTCCATCACGGCCGCGCCGTCGTGGACCTCACCGATCTTGTGCGAAACGCCGGTATAGAAAAGGATGCGCTCGGTGGTGGTGGTCTTGCCCGCGTCAATGTGCGCCGAAATACCGATATTCCGGTAGCGCTCTATGGGCGTCGCACGTGCCACGATGAATTCCCTGACATCCCGCGCGCTACGCGCTTACCAGCGGTAGTGAGCGAAGGCTTTATTGGCCTCTGCCATGCGATGCGTGTCCTCACGCTTGCGCACTGCGTTGCCGCGGTTTTCCGCCGCATCCAGCAGCTCATGCGCCAGGCGATGTGCCATGGACTTCTCGCTGCGCGCGCGGGCCGCCTCGATCATCCAGCGCATGGCCAGCGCCTGGCGACGGCTGGCGCGCACCTCGACCGGCACCTGGTAGGTGGCACCGCCGACACGCCGGCTCTTGACCTCGACCGCGGGCTTCACGTTCTCGAGCGCCTGCGAGAGCACTTCGATGGCGTCAGAACCGGCGCGGCCGGTCTTCTCGCTGATGCGATCCAGGGCACCATAAATGATGCGCTCGGCGGCGAATTTCTTGCCGCTCTCCATCACGACGTTCATGAACTTCGCAAGCATCTCGCTCTTGAATTTGGGATCCGGCAGGATCGTACGACTGGGCGCTGCGGCGCGACGCGACATGGCTGTATTCCTCGGTTATTTCTTCGGACGCTTGGCGCCGTACTTGGAACGGCTCTGCTTGCGGTTGCCGACGCCCGCGCAATCGAGCGTGCCGCGCACCGTGTGGTAGCGCACGCCGGGCAGATCTTTGACGCGGCCGCCACGGATCAGCACCACCGAGTGCTCCTGCAGGTTGTGGCCTTCGCCACCGATGTAGCTGCTGACTTCAAAGCCATTGGTGAGCCGTACGCGACACACTTTGCGCAGCGCGGAATTGGGCTTCTTGGGCGTCGTGGTGTACACGCGCGTGCAGACCCCGCGCTTCTGGGGTGAGGCGCCGAGCGCCGGCACCTTGGTCTTCTCCGCCCGTTTGCGGCGCGGCTGACGGATCAACTGACCTGTCGTGGCCATGAAATCTCCAGTCAATTCAAATATTTAGGACCGACGAGAAGCGACGGGCCGCCCTTTTCAGGCGGCCCGCCGCTACCAATCTCTAATTTTGAGCCCCAGGTCTTGTGGCTGGGTCTGCAAAGGCCGGCGATTCTAGGTAGCGGGCCCACCCAAGTCAATGAGCCTGCTGGCCCGGCAGGGGCACCGGCTGGGCGTCCGCCCGGCTCTCCTTATAATAGGCTGGATTACCAGGCGCTCTCTGGTACCGGCAGCAACCAGCCGACCTGCTCGCCCAGCAGCGCCCGGAACCCGGCGTCGACCCAGTCACAGAAGTGCGCGTCCAGCGCCTGTACTGCCAGTTGCCCGGCGCGCAGTGCCGCCGCGGCCTGTACGGCGGCGGCCACCATCATGGTCGGTGTCGGCTGGATCAGGCGCGAGGGACACACGGTCAGCCGGCCGTTGAAATTCACAATGAGGCCTGGCCCGAGCAGCCCACGACCACATCGAAACAGGTGGCAAAGTCGTCGCGATCCCAGGCGGGAAATCCGCGCGCCCGCGCCACTGCCGCTGGTGCCGCGGACGGATCATGCACAAAGACCCGATCGTGCGACATGGCGAAATGATGGCGCAGAAACGTGGCCACCTGCTCACCAATCGCTCCGTAGCCCAATACCAGGCAGCGACCGGCGAATGACTCGCCAAAGTGCCGGCGCCGATGGGGCTGCAGCGCCGCACAGACCGCCATGCCAATGAACGGCGGTTCCAGCTTGCGCTTGCAGCTCGAGCGCGCCACGTCGATCAGCGACACTGCGCCAGCCGCGTGCCGCAGGTTGGCACTGCGATTCAGCTTGATGAAGCCGCGCGTGGTCTGTTCGACTATGGTCACACCCCTGGGCCGGCGTTGTGGCGCCAGCGACGCCAGCGCCTCCAGTACGTAAGCGCCATCGTCCAACACCAGCAAGGGTCCGGGGGCCTGCCGGGTGATGGTCAACAGCGCGTCGATGACTCGCGCGTGCTGCCGTGGCGCGTAGGGTTCGAGCACTGCAAATCGCGATACCAGCAGATTGGACGCGCGCACACGCTGATGCGAGGTGTAGGGAATATCCAGCCACCAGGTCCGCGCCGGATCGAGGCCCAGGGCCTGCAGCGCCGCCATATCCGCCAATGGCCGGGCGCACGACTGGCGAGCCACCCAGGCGTCGAGCAGTGGTACATGCTGCGTCAGCTCTTCGTCGGGCGCGAAGAATTCCGGATCGATGTCGCGTACTGGCCGCATGGTATGAACTCCTGCCGGTGTTGACTATCTTAATGCCGGAGATCAGGGTTCACTCATCCGCAACGGGCAAAATAGGACAAGATGTGAAGATGATTATCCGCACACTGCTCGCATCGTTACTGGGCGTCGGGCTCGCCCACGCCGCGCTGCCCGATCACATGCAGGCGATAACCATCGACCGCTATGGCGGTGTCGAGGTGCTGGAGGAACACACGGTGCCGGTGCCGGCGCTCGCTCCCGATGAAGTGCTGATTGCCGTCCACACCGCGGGCGTTGGGCCCTGGGATGCCGACCTGCGGGCGGGCGGGATTCCCGACGGTAAGGCGACATTTCCGATGGTGTTGGGCAGCGACGGGTCGGGCACCGTGGTCGCCATCGGCGCCGACGTGCGCGCGCTCCATGTGGGGCAGGCCGTCTACTCCTACAGTTGGGCCAATCCGAAGGGTGGCTTCTACGCACAGTACGCAGCGGTAGCGGCCAAGCGCGTCGCACCGATTCCGAAGAATCTCAGCCTACTGGAGGCTGGGGCCGCTGCGACGACCGGGCTGACAGCCATCCAGGGCATCGATGATGCCCTGCATATTCACCGCGGTGAATTGCTGATCATTCACGGTGCACAGGGCGGCGTGGGCACGCTGGCGCTGCAGCTGGCCAAGCTGCGCGGCGCGCGCGTGCTGGCAACGGCTTCCGGGGCCGACGGGCTCGCGCTGGTGCGCAGGCTCGGTGCCGACGTCGCCGTGGATGGTCGCACTGAGGATGTCGCGGCAGCCGCCAGGCGTTTTGCTCCCGCGGGCGCTGACGCCCTGCTCGCGCTCGCGGCCGGACCGGCGCTCGATCAGCTGCGCGCCAGCCTGCGTTACGGCGCGCTGCTGGCCTATCCGTCAGGCGTCCATCCCGAGCCCAAGGCCGATCCACGCATCAAGGTGCTGCGCTATGACGCGATACCCGGCGTGGCGGAGTTCGCGCGCCTGAACAAGGCGCTGGAATCGATCCATGCCGAGGTGCCCATCGCCGCCGAGTTCCCGCTGTCCGCCGCGCGCGAGGCCCATCAGCGCATCGCGGCCGGACACCTGCTCGGCAAGGTCATCCTGCGCGTCCAATAGTCGAATGCCCGCATATGCCAATCGCGTGCGTCTAAATCATAAGGAACCCGCCCATGTTCACCAGACTTGCATCGGCGTGAAGGAGCCGCTGCGCGGCGCGCACTTCGAGGTGATGGGCATCGCGGTGCGATCACCCGTGAAGTGATGGTGTAGCCGGTGCGCAACTGCGCTGTGGCACCTCGCCGGCCTGGAGCCAGTCGGGCTCCGGCAGCTCGGCGAAGGCATGGCGCAGTGCTTCGCTCCAGGTGCGGCGGATGCCAGAAAAATAAGCGTTGTCGTCGCCAATGCTGACGTGGCGCGCCACCCGCAGCTGATCGCGCCGCACCAGCACCAGATCGAGCGGCAGCCCGACCGAGAGGTTGGAGCGGATCGTGGAGTCCATCGAGATCAGCGCGCACTTGGCGGCCTGGTTGAGGCTGCTGGTGCGGCGGATCACCCGGTCGATGATCGGCTTACCGTATTTCGATTCGCCAATCTGAAAATAGGTGTTGTCGGGCGTCGCCTCAATGAAATTGCCGGCCGAATAGATCGAGAACAGCCGCGGCCCCTCGCCGCGGATCTGGCCGCCCAGCACCAGCGCGGTGTTGAAGTCGATCGCAAATTTCTGCAGCGCCGCGGCATCGTGCTCATGCACCGCGCGCAATGCCTCGCCCACGCAGCGCGCGGCATCGAACAATGTCGGGGCATTGAGCAGGTTGCGTACCTCGTCGCCGGTGGCGATGCCCTCACGCAGCAGGTTGACCACCGCCTGCGATACCGCGAGATTCCCCGAGGTCTGCATCACCAGCACCCGCTCGCCGGGGCGTTCGAAAACGACGGTTTTCCTGAAGGTGCCGATCTGGTCGACGCCGGCGTTGGTACGTGAATCCGACAGGAACACCAGCCCGGTGTCGAGCAGCATGGCTACGCAATAGGTCATGATTCCCGCTTCAGGTTACTGCTGGCTATTCTCGCTGGCGACCAGCACCCGCACTTCTAGTGTCTCACGGCCCCCGCCACGGCGCACGCCACGCACCGGTGCGGCGTCCAGGTAGTCACGGCCCACGGCCAGGCGGCAGTGCTGCGCACCGGCCACGGACTGGTGGGTCACATCGATGCCCAGCCAGGCGGCGGGATGCTCGAGCCAGACATCGACCCAGGCGTGGCTGGCGATGTCGCCCTCATCGCCGGAGAGCAGATAGCCGCTGACATAGCGCGCCGGTACACCTGAGCTGCGGCAGGCGGCCAGAAACACATGCGCCTGGTCCTGGCACACACCCTCGCCGCGCTGCAGGGCGCTGGCCGCGGTCTCCGCTACCGTGGTCGTGCCCGGACGGTACCTAACCGCCGTGCACACGGCCGCCGCCAGCCGCTCCAGATCAGCGCGCGTCGCCGCGGATCCCGGCAGGCAACGGGCGGCCAGCGCGGTAAGTTCGGCATTGGCGCCCGTCAACGGCGTTGCCATCAGGTAGGCCAGCGGCGCGATCGGTCCGCGCTCGATGATCAGCGGCCCATCATCCGGAATGTCGATCAGGCCGCCGACCACGATGCGGATCTCCTGGTGCGGCTCATCGATCGTCAGCAGCTGGGCGATATTGCCGTGCGCGTCGAGCTGTTCGCTGCGCCGGCCGGGGGCCGTGAGCTGCCAGGACAACGTACGCTGCCGATGCTCGCGGCGTGGCGTCACGCGCAGGCTCTGCACGCTCTGGCGCACCGGCTCGTCGTAGCGATAGATGGTCTCGTGGCGGATGCGCAGCATGCCTGTCCCGTTAGCCGCTGTAGCCGACAACCAGGAAGTCGGCGGCAATGCGATCGGCGAGAGTATTGAGCCGGCGCTGGAAGCGATCGAGAAACTGCGGCATGCCGACCGCGCTCATTTCCTCGAGACGCCCGTAGCGAAACTGCGCATGCAACTCGCCAGCCATGCGCTCGGTCTCTGCCGACTGGCTGTTGCGCACTGCCTGCAGATTGCCCAGCAGGTCGAACAGGCAGCGGTGCACCGAGCGCGGCATCTCGGCATTCAGCAGCAGCAGTTCCGTGACCCGGAGTGGTGTCACGGATTCACGGTACACCTTGCGGTAGACCTCGAACGCTGACAGCGCCCGCAGCAGCACCGTCCACTCGGACGCGTCCACACCGAGCCGCTCGCCGGCGCCGCCCGGATCGCGCCAGCGCGCCTCCAGCAAGCGGGTCGTGGCATCGGCGCGCTCGAGAAAAGTGCCGATCGACGCGAAGTGAAAGGCTTCGTCGCGCAGCATGGTATTCACGGTGACGCCACGCGTCAGGTGCGAGCGATATTTGACCCAATCGAGAAAGCTGGCGACCTCGATATCGCCGGCGTCGCCGCGGAAATCGCGGGCCTCAAGGTAGGTGGTATTGAGCGTCTCCCACACTTCCGAGGGCACCGTACCGCGCACCGCGCGCGCGTTTTCGCGGGCCGCGCCCAGGCAGGACATGATGCTGCCGGAATGGCTGCGGTCGAAAGCCAGGTAGTCCATGGCCTGCTGGGGCCCGGCCCTGGGATGCCGTTCGGTGAAATGGGCGATCATACCGAGTGAGGTAAGCGTCGCGGTCCAGCCCTGCATCAGGACGTCCGGTGCGCGCGGCAGGAGTGACAACCGGTAATGTGCATCGAGCAGACGCGCCACATGCTCGGCGCGCTCCACGTAGCGCGACATCCAGTACAGATGATCGGCGGTGCGGCTGAGCATTCAGGTCTCCAGCACCCAGGTGTCCTTGGTGCCGCCGCCCTGCGAGGAGTTGACCACCAGCGAACCCTCGCGCAGTGCCACGCGCGTGAGGCCGCCGGGCACGATCGTGATCTCGCGGCCCGAGAGTACAAACGGCCGCAGGTCGATATGGCGCGGCGCCAAGCCGCTGTCGCAGAATGTGGGCGAAGTCGACAGTGCCAGCGTCGGTTGCGCAATGTAGCGCTCCGGGCAGTCGATAATGCGGCGGCGAAAGTCCTCGATCTGCGCGGCGCTGGCCGCCGGCCCGATCAACATGCCGTAGCCGCCGGCACCGTGAACTTCCTTGACCACGAGCTCGGCCAGATGCGCCAGCACATACTCGCGATCCTCGGCGCGCCGCAGCACCCAGGTGGGCACGTTGGCGATCAGGGGTTCCTCGCCGAGATAAAAGCGGATCATCTCCGGTACGTAGGGGTACACGGACTTGTCGTCGGCAATGCCGGTGCCGATGGCATTGGCGATCGTCACGTGACCGCTGCGGTACACCGTCAGCAGTCCCGGCACACCCAACATGGAATCGGAGCGGAATGCCAGCGGATCGAGAAAGTCGTCGTCGATGCGCCGGTACAGCACATCGACACGCTGCGGGCCGCGCGTGGTGCGCGCGAACAGGAAGTCATCACGTACGAACAGATCCTGGCCCTCGACCAGTTCGATACCCATCTGCTGCGCGAGAAAGGCATGTTCGAAATAGGCGCTGTTGTGCGCGCCGGGCGTCAGCAGCATCACCACCGGATTGACCACGCCGGGCGGTGCCACGCTTTTGAGGTTCTCGAGCAGGCCATCCGGATAGTGCTCGACGCTGGCGATTGCCTGGTGGCGGAACAGCTCGGGAAACAGCCGCATCATCATCTTGCGGTTCTCGAGCATATAGGAGACGCCAGAGGGCACTCGCAGGTTGTCCTCGAGCACGTAGAAAGCGCCATCGTCGGCGCGCACCACGTCGATGCCGGCGATATGCGCATAGATGCCGCCGGGCACATCGATACCCTGCATCTCCGGGCGATACTGCGCATTGCACAGCAGCAGTTCGGGCGGTATACGCCCAGCGCGCAGGATGTCCTGCGCATGGTAGATGTCGGCGATGAAGGCGTTGAGGGCCCGCACCCGCTGCTTCAGTCCAGCGGACAGCAGCCGCCATTCATCGGCGGGCATCACGCGTGGCACGATGTCGAAGGGAATCAGCCGTTCGGTGCCGGCCTCTTCGCCGTACACGGCGAAGGTGATACCAACACGATGGAACAGCGCGTCGGCCTCGGCGCGCTTGCGCGCCAGCAGTTCGGCGGGCTGGGCCCGCAGCCAGGCGAGGTAGCGCTGGCAGTGGGCCCTTGCGCCGCCAGTGGCATCCAGCATTTCATCATAGGCAGCGGCGCGCATCGGCTCTGCACCTGCGGGTTTCATGCCAGCGGCAAAAGCTGCGCTCAGCGCTGCCGTCGCCGCACGGCGCGCCAATTCGGGGCTGCCGGGGCTCGCTCTGCGCCCTGCTGGTGCAGCCCGACTGCTGCGCGAGGTGCGATTATTGCACAGCGCCGGCTACTGCATGAGACCCGCCTGCACCTGTCCCGGTGTCAGCAGCCGAATTGGGAGCGGTTTGACCTGCCAGATATCACCGCAATACTCGGCAATGGTCCGGTCCGAGGAAAAATACCCGCTGCGGGCACAGTTCAGTATCGCCCGCTGGGTCCATTCCCCGCTGTCGGCATAGGCAGCCGCCACCCGCTGCTGGCAGTCGGCGTAGCTGCGAAAGTCGGCCAGCACCATGTAGGGATCGAAGCCGCGCAGCCCGTCGGTAAGCGGCCGGAACAGCTCGCGATCGCCCCGGGAAAACTCCCCGGCATCGATGGCCTCGAGCACCGCGCGCAGCTCGGGGTCGGATTCGACGTAGTCCATGGGGCGATAGCCCTGGGTGCGCAGCTCGCGCAGCTGCGCCGCGTCGAGTCCGAACAGAAAGAAATTGTCGGCACCCACAGCGTCGCGGATCTCGATATTGGCGCCATCCAGCGTGCCGATCGTGAGTGCCCCGTTCATCTGGAATTTCATGTTGCCGGTGCCCGAAGCTTCCTTGCCGGCCGTGGAGATCTGCTCGGAAAGGTCGGCGGCGGGGTAGATGCGCTGGCCGTTGCTGACATTGAAATTGGGTATGAACACGACGCGCAGCGCGCCGCCGAGTCTGGCATCCTGGTTCACCACCTCGGCCACGCCATTGATCAGGCGAATGATCAGCTTCGCCATGTGATAGCCCGGAGCGGCCTTGCCCCCGAACAGGCAGGTGCGCGGAGGGCCGCTGCCGCCACCCTGTTCACGCCCCTTCAGGTAACAGGCGATGACCTGCAGGATGTTGAGGTGCTGGCGCTTGTACTCGTGAAAGCGCTTCACCTGCACGTCGTACAGGCTGGCGGGATCGATCGTCACGTCGGCTTGCGCGCCGAGAAACCGTGCCAGCGCAGTCTTGTTGGCGCCTTTGACGCGCTGCCACTCGGCGTGAAATCCGGCATCGTCGGCGTATGCTGCCAGGCCTTCGAGCTCGCCCAGATTGCGCATCCAACCCTCGCCCAGCCTCGAGCTGATCAGCTCCGCCAGCTTAGGGTTGGCCAGCTGCAGCCAGCGCCGCGGTGTCACGCCGTTGGTCTTGTTGCTTAGCTTGGCCGGCCACAACTCGCAGAAATCCGCCAGCAGCTCGGTGCGCAGCAGTTCGGTATGGAGCCCGGCAACGCCATTGATCGCGTGGCTGCCGACGATGGCCAGGTGCGCCATGCGCACCTGGCGCTCGCCGCGTTCATCGATCAGTGACATGCGCGCCGCGCGCGCCGCGTCGTCCGGCGCCTGCTCGCTCAGCAGCTTCAGAAAGCGCGCATTGATCTCGAAGATGATCTCCAGGTGTCGCGGCAGGATGCGCGCCAGCACCGCCAGCGGCCAGCACTCCAGCGCCTCGGGCAGCAGTGTATGATTGGTATAGGAGAAGGTGCGCGTGGTGATGGCCCAGGCCGCGGCCCATTCCATCTGCTGCTCGTCGATCAGGAGCCGCATCAGCTCAGCCACACCGATCGAGGGGTGCGTATCATTCAGCTGCACTGCGAATTTCTCATGAAAGCGCGTCACCGGTATGTGCTGGACCTTAAGGATGCGCAGCATGTCCTGCAGCGAGCAGCTGACGAAGAAATACTGCTGCTCGAGCCGCAGTTCCTTGCCGGCCAGCTGCTCATCATTCGGGTAAAGCACTTTGCTTAAATTCTCCGAGGCTACCTTCTGGCTGACCGCGCCGTAGTAGTCGCCGCGGTTGAACACCGCGAAATCGAAGGATTCGGGCGCCTCGGCACGCCACAGTCGCAGGGTATTGGCGGTATTGCAGCGAAAGCCGAGGATCGGCGTGTCATAGGGCACGCCTTGCACGCGCCGTGCCGGCAGCCAGCGTGCGCGGCGGGTGCCGATCGCGTCCACGTAATGTTCGGTATGCCCGCCCAGCTTGACCTCGACCGCCCATTCCGGACGCGCCAGTTCCCAGGGATTGCCGAAGGCGAGCCACTTGTCGGTGGCCTCCTGCTGCGCACCGGCAACGATGCTTTGCTGGAAGATGCCGAATTCATAGCGGATACCATAGCCGAGCGCTGGAATCTGCAATGTCGCCAGCGAATCGAGGAAGCAGGCCGCCAGGCGCCCGAGGCCCCCATTTCCCAGCCCCGGTTCGCTCTCCTGCGCCAGCAATGCGTCGAGATCGAGTCCCAGTTCGCTCACGGCCGCGCTGACTTCCTGCTGTATGCCTAGGTTAAGCAGGTTATTGCCCAAATGCGGGCCCATCAGAAACTCGGCCGACAGGTAACAGACCGTGCGCGAACCCTGGTGGGTGTACGCCGCCGCGGTGCTGATCCAGCGCTGCATGATCCGATCGCGCACCGTGTAGGCCAGCGCCATGTAGTAGTCGTGCGCCGTGGCCAATGCCGGAAACTTGCCCTGCACGTACAGCAGATTGTCCAGGAAGGCCTGTTTCAGCGCCGCGCGCGACAGATCGGTGCGGTAATCGGAGTCCGGATCGGCGGCCATCGGCAGCGGCGCGGGGTTTCTCATGGGCCATAGCCTTGCAAGATTCATGCACGCATTGCTACGCACTTGTGGGGCGCTCTGGCCGGGCTGAGCTGCACTAAAATGGTGACCCAATCCCCAAACTGGGCCCTTGGGCCCGGGAACCCCCGATGCGATTCCTGCGCGGACTGATTGATCGACTACTGCTGATCGCCGCCGTCGTCGCCGGCGGACTCATCCCCGGGTTTATTGCCCAATATCGACAGCGCCTGGGAGGCCGGCTCGATCAGGCCAAGCTCGATCTCGCGCCCTGGCAGCACATTGCCGATCAATACCATCACGGCGATCTTGGCCAGCTGATCCAGTACCACCTCGCCAGTCGCGACGCCACCTTCCATGCCGAAGGCTCCGTCATCCAGGCCCTCGTTCAGAGCGTGCAGCGACTACAGCTCGCGGTCGATGCCCTGCACACCACGCTCTTTCGCCAAATCGCTTACCTCACTACGCACACGGACCCGGAGTTGGTGCGCGCCACGTTTCACGACTGGGTACCGACTTTCGCTCTCTCCCTCGAAGGCCTGCTGTTCGCCGCACTGTTCGCTGTCCTGCTCTGGCTGGTGTTTCACGGCCTGTGGCGACTCATTACCCACAGCGCACGCCGCTGGCACGCTCGCGCCAAACAATAACTGACGGCTTACACTCCATGAGCCGGCCATCGCGTCTCACCGCGCCGACGCGGCGGCAAAACGGCGGCGCACGCCCTGAAACAGCACCAGCGCCACACCGAACAGTACCAGAGCACTGGCGATCAGCATGGACCAGGACACCTGCTCGCCCAGCACCACCACACCGAGTGCCATCGCTATGACTGGATTGACCAGCGCGTAGGTGGCCACCTTGTGCGCCGAAACGTGGGCGATCAGGTACGAATAGCAATTGTTGGCGACCAGCGTGCCGACAAAGGTGAGGTAGGCTACCGCCAGAATGGACGAGAGCGCCACGCCGTGGGCGGCCAGTGCAATCCAGTCGCGGCCGATCAGCGCCGCACTGAGCTGAAAGACACCGCCGGCGAGCAGCTGCAGACAGGTGAAACTGACAATGCGGGTGATGGGTACGAATTGCCGCTGCAGTAAGGTCGCCATTGCCCAGGCGGTTTCGGCCGCCAGTATGGCGAGCAGATGAACGGGGCGGATGTGTCCCGATAGACCACCCGCGTGGGTCGCGAGCACCGCGACACCGGCGAGTCCAACGATGACACCGATGGTCGCCACGCGCGCTGGCCGCTGGCGTGAAAAAAACGCCCAGTCGAACAGCAGTATCAGCATCGGGAGCGAGGCGACGAACAGCGCCGTCAGTCCCGAGGGCAAGCCCTTCTGCGCCCACATCACGAAGCCGTTGCCGATCCCAGACATCAGCACCCCGCACAGCAAGGTGCCCGGAATGTTCAGCCCATCGAAAGGACGTGGCTCGCGGGCACGCAGCCAGGCGTACATCAGGCCGCCGGCGGTGAGGTAGCGAATCGCGCCCGCGCTGAAGGGCGGGAAGGTGCGAATCGCCAGCGCAATACCCAGGTAAGTCGTGCCCCAGATCAGGTAAATGCCTGCAAATGCGGCAAGCTTGGCGGGCAGGTCAGCACGGCTGGGGGTCATTACAGTACGCTGGCTATGGCTCAACATTGCGGAGACAATAAGTATAAGGGCGGCGCATTGGCGCAACCCATCAATATCCGGCTGGAGCACAACAATGCGAAACACACTGGCGAGCGTCTGCCTGCTGACGGCGAATCTGTGGGCGTTGGCGCCCGCCACCGCCGCCGATGCCAGTCCCGCGGCGCCGAAAGCCCAGGAACTCATCAAGACCCTGCAGATCCGCGTCGCTGATCAACCGGTGCGCGAACGAACCGGCTGGCAATCGCCGCATCTGGTGCTGGTCAGCACTGAGGTATGGACTCGCCAGGCCGAACTCAGGCAGGCCGCGCCCGGCGTCCGATTTGTGGAACTCAACAAGTCGACCGCTAGTGGCGATGTTGCGGAGGCTGATGCAGTAATCGGCGTGTGCGAACCACAGGTCCTCGAGCAGGCAAAGCGCGTGCAATGGATCCAGTTGCAGTGGGCGGGCGTTGAGCGCTGCGTCAGGCAGAAGGTAGTCCAGGACCGGCAGCTGCTGGTCACCAACATGCAACGCGTCGCCGGGCCCAGCATGGCGGAACACGTGATGGCGATGATGCTGGTGCTGAGCCGGCAGCTGAAATACTTTTTTGACGAGCAACAGCACGCACGCTGGGCGGACACGCCGGCGATGCCGCAGATGACGGATCTGAACGGCAGGACTCTGCTGGTTGTGGGGCTCGGGGGCATCGGTACTGAGGTGGCGCAGCGCGCACACGCCTTTGGCATGCGTGTGATTGCCACCCGCGCCAGCGGCAAGAATGGCCCCGACTTCGTCAGCTACGTGGGGTTGCCGGGAGAATTGCTGCAGCTCGCGACGGGCGCGGACTACATCGTCAACTGCGCGCCGCTGACCTCCCAGACCAGCGGCATCTTCAACAAGGCCTTCTTCGCCGCGCTGAAGCCCTCCGCGTACTTTCTCAGTGTTGGTCGCGGTCAGAGCACCGTGACCGCGGACCTGGTCGAGGCGCTGAACACCCACCGGATTGCCGGTGCCGCTCTCGATGTGACGGATCCCGAGCCCCTGCCGGCGGACAGTCCCCTCTGGCGGATGCCTAATGTAGTGATCACACCGCACATCTCAGCTGTGACGCCGGGAGCCGAGGAGATCCGCTGGACCCTGCTGCTCGACAACGTGCGGCGCTACGTGGCGGGCGAACCGATGCTGTCGGTCGTGGACGTCGGCCGGGGTTATTGAGACCCAGGCACCCTGGATCCGATTCTCCCGCTACTCGAGTCCGCTGGCTGGATCGCAAGTATCGACTGACTCCAACCGGTCTAGTGCGCGCCAGCGCTGTCAGGGTGCCGCCGTTGACCGGTGCGACGAGCGAACGCCTGGACCCGTCGCGCCCAACCGTGCAGAGGCTAACAGCGGTTCGGGTGCTCGGCGGACTTGGCGCCGGATTCCCGAATTCGGAAGACTTCTACGCTGCCGCCTCCAAGCATCATGTGGAGACGGGTATGCATCGATGATCACTCACCCTGTCGGCGATCCGACGATTGCAGACCCCTCAGGGATTGCACGACTCGATGCCGGTTGCGTCCTGCTTTGAGTTTCGCGTCCGCCTGGCAATGCGGGAATTGCGGCCTTTGGGGCGGCATCCCTGGGCACCTGCGCTCCGAATCCCGGCTGGAGACAAGTCCGCTTCAAACCCCATCGCTGGCCCGCTTGACAACGGCGTCAGCTTGTTAGACTGTATGCATACAGTAATACAGAGTCAACTGTGATACCCATCATTCATCTAGAGAACAACGGCGTGCCCATCTATGTGCAGATTCGCGACCAGTTTCTGCGCGCCATCGGTGCCGGAGCGCTGCGCCCTGGGGAGCAGCTACCCACCATGCGACAGGTGGCGGTCGCACTAAAGGTGGATTTGAACACGGCGCGCCACGCCTTCGACGAGCTCGAGGAATTGGGGGCGGTCGTCATTGTCAGGGCACGTGGAACCTATGTGTCTGACCGACCGCCTCCAGTCGACACTGAAAGGCAAGCGAGGAAGGTGGCCGGCCTGGCGCAACAAGTGATAGCGATGGCCATCGCCGCTGGCCTCGATCCTGCCGATGTCGCACGACAAACTACCCAAATGGTAAAGCTGCAAGGAACCAAGAAATGAACACCACTGGCACCAATGCCCCGTCCAGTCTGATTTCCGTCATCCTAGTCGCAGCAGCGCTGCTGAATGCCACTCTGGGGCGCGACTCCGGATGGGTCGTCGCCATTGCACTACCAGCTCTACTGTTGTTGGCTGCGGTGCTCGTTCGGCTATCGCTGTTGATGGCGAAGCAGTGGGAAAAGGCGGTAGTTCTGCGTTTTGGCAAACTGCACGCCGTGCGCGGACCAGGACTCTTCGGCATTATGCCGTTTATCGATAACGTAACTGCCTGGGTTGACCAGCGCATCCAGACCACGCAGTTCAATGCCGAGCAGGCGCTGACCCGGGATACTGTGCCGGTAAATATCGACGCGATTCTGTTCTGGCAGGTCCATGACCCGGAGCGGGCAGCGCTGGAAATTACTGACTATCGCCAGGCGATCCTACGCGTCGCGCAGACGACCTTGAGAGAAATGATCGGTTCGTCACCGCTAAGCGCCATTCTATCCGAGCGCAAGGCGGCTGATCAGCAGCTCAAGGAAGACATCGGGCGCAAGACGGCCGACTGGGGCGTCGCGGCGGTATCGGTAGAACTGCGCGACGTTGCCATTCCCGCGCAACTGCAGGACGCCATGAGTCGCCAGGCCCAGGCCGAGCGCGAGAAGCAGGCCCGCATCATTTTGGGCTCAGCGGAGTATGAGATTGCCCAGAAGTTTCTGGACGCCGCCAATATCTACGGCCGGAATCCTGCTGCCCTGCAATTGCGCGCCATGAACATGATTTACGAGACGACCAAAGAACGCGGAACAACCATCCTGATTCCCTCTTCCATGGTTGACAGCATGAATCCGGCCGGTGTTCTCGGCCTGGTGGCCGCGGGTACTCTTAAATCGCCACCGGTCGCAGCACCTTAGACACTCCGTACTGGCGCGGTAGGTGGATTCAGAAACCCACATGCGTGGCCTGCAAGCCGCCCTCTTCTACCCGCCGGTTGGCGCATTGATCGGCATTGCGTTACTGCTGGCACCAGCGGCACACTGCGGTACTGAGGGAAAGGCATGAGGCGTTCACAATCCATCTTTATCGGCCTGGCGCTGATCGTGTCGGCCTGCGGTGGTGGTGGCGGTAGTGGCGGCGGCGGCGGTGTGACATACACCGTAGGCGGCTTGGTCTCAGGACTCGCCGGCTCGGGCCTGATATTGCAGAACAATGGCGGCAGCAATCTGGCGGTTTTGGCGGATGGCGCGTTTACTATTGCTACAGGACTCGGCAGCGGATCTGCGTACTCGGTGACGGTGAAAGCGCAACCGTCCACGCCGACGCAGAACTGTGTCGTCACCGGAGGTACCGGCACCGTTGGTGCCGCGAATGTCACCGATGTCACTGTAAAGTGTGCGCCCTCGCCTTTCACCGTCCTCGTCAACCAGCCGCCGGAGGCTGGCGAACTCAGCCTGCTGCTGACCGATGGCAGCGTCATGATGCAGTCGTTCAACGACGCCAGCGCGTTTTACCGTCTGGCGCCCGACTCGAATGGCTCCTATGTCACCGGTACCTGGAGCCGGCTGTCGAGCCCGCCGCCAGGTTACGCACCCTATGCAGGGTCGGAAGCCGTGCTGGCCGATGGGCGAGTCCTGTTTGTAGGCGGCGAATACAATCAGAACCAGTACGCCCTGCCGTTCGCGCCCAGCGGCCTGACCAACATGTCGGCCGTCTATGACCCGGAGACCGACCATTGGACCATGGTCGCTCCACCTACTGGCCTCGCCTATATCGGCGATGTGCCATCCGTCGTAATGCCCGACGGCAGCTTCGCCTTCGGCGACAAGCTTGGGCGAAACATGTGGCGACTGGACCCCTCCAGCCTGACCTGGGGCTCAGTGCCGAACGCGGGCAAGTCGGACGAATTTGCCGAAGAGGGTTGGACGCTGCTGCCTGGCGGCGCCATCTTCACGATCGACGTCGGCAATCCGCTCCATGCTGAACACTTCGATCCACTCACTGCGCAGTGGTACAGCGACGGCAGTACGCCAGCCGGATTGACCTCACCCACGAACTTCCCCAGTGGCCTGACTTTTGGCCCTGCACCGGTCCAGGTCGTCGGGGGAATCACCTACGGTCCGGGACCTGCGGGCGTCTACTTTCCGCCGGGTGAAGTCGGTCCGGCGCTGCTGCTTCCCGACGGCCGCGTGTTTGCTACCGGCGCCGCCGCGGGCGCAAGCGTTGCGCACACGGCCATCTACACCCCGGGAGCGACGTCCGCAGACCTGGGCACGTTCACCGCGGGACCCGATTTCGGTGCGGGCGACGCCGCCGGCGATGCCAGCGCTGCCCTGCTGCCTTCCGGTCATGTGCTGGTCGCCACGCTCACGGGCCGCTTTTACGAATATGACGGCAGGGCCATGGCCGTCACCGGAGCACTGTCCACGAATGGCGGCAAAATCGAGTACTTCGTGCTGCCGTTGCCAAACGGCCAGGCTCTCGTGACTGGGGGCGTAACGCAGATTTATGCCGGCAACGGTAGCGCCAATCCCGCCTGGGCGCCCGCGATCACGATCGCCCCGACCACGGTGACTCGCGGCTCGACGTACGCCATTTCAGGCACGCAGTTCAACGGCCTCTCACAGGCCGCTGCGGTCGGCGATGAATTTAATGCGGCCACCAACTATCCGCTCGCCCGCATCACCAATGCGGCATCGGGCCATGTCGTCTACGCGCGCACTCATGGCCACAGCACTATGGGAGTGGCAACCGGCGGCACTCTCGTTTCCACGCTATTCGACGTCCCGGTGAACACGCAGACCGGCGCAAGCTCACTGGTCGTCGTGGCCAACGGCATCGCTTCCTCACCGGCCAGCGTCACGGTCAATTAGTCGGTCCGTTAAACAGGTTTCCGGCCATAATCGTCCAATCTGCGCCGCGTACCGTGACGCCGCGCCCGGAGCAGCCTAAAATCGCTCGCCAGGCCCAAGAGCCAGAGAGTTAAAGACATTGAGCAGAGGGGACATCCATGGAACGCAGGACATTTGTAAAAGGTTCGGCCGCGCTCGCGATATTGACGGGCTCCACCGGCATGTCTAAGTGGTCGAGCGCGATGGCGGCCGTCTCATATGGGCCGATGCTGGACGATTGGACTGGCCCGCATGGCGGCTATCCACCCTTCGATAAGGTAACTGTGGCCGGGATGAAGCCCGCCATTCTGAAGGGTATGGACCTGCAGCGCGTTGAGATCAACGCGATCGCCAGCAGCAAGGCCCCACCCACCTTTAAGAACACTCTGGCTGCACTCGAAGATGCCGGCCGCCCGCTCACGCGCGTCTCGCGGCTGTTCAACATCTGGACCTCGACCCTGGACGACAAGGTTATGCAGAGTGTTGAAACCGAGATGAACCCGGTATTTGCCGCGTTCGGTGATGAACTGGTCCAGAACGAAGCGCTCTTCAAGCGCATCAAGTCAGTCTACGACACCCGCGCGAGCGCTGGACTCACGGCCGAACAGCAGCGTTTGACTGATGTGCAGTATAGGTATTTCGCCCGTCAGGGCGCGGCCCTCGACCAGAGCGGCAAAGAGCGCCTCAGGGCGATCAATCAGGAGCTCGCGAAGGCGTTCACGGCTTTCAGCCAGAACCAGTTACACGATGAAGAAACCTACACCGTCGAGTTCACGAGTGAGGCTGATCTGGCTGGCCTGCCAGAAAGCCTGATATCCGCAGCCCGATCTGCGGCCGCAGCTCACGGCAAACCGGGCTCGTGGCTGATTGCCAATACGCGATCGTCGGCCGAACCCTTCCTCACCTATTCCACGCGACGCGACCTGCGCGAAAAGGTGTTCAGGATGTGGACGCAGCGCGGTGAAATGGACGATGCTCACAATAACAAACCGGTTATCGCCACCATTCTGAAACTGCGCGCCGAGCGTGCCAGGCTGCTCGGCTATCCGACGCACGCCCACTGGATTCTGGACGACAACATGGCCAGGACGCCGGACAATGCCATGAACCTCATGATGAAGGTCTGGAAGGCAGCTCTCGGACGCGTTTATGAAGATGTCGCCGCGATGCAGAAGATCGCCGACCAGGCGGGCGGCAGTGTCAAGCTGGAAGCCTGGGATTATCGCTTCTACGCCGAGAAACTGCGCCTGCAGCAGTACCATCTCGACAATAACGAGGTCAAGCAATACCTTCAGCTGGATAAAATTCGCGAAGGGATGTTCTGGGCGGCGGGTCAGGTCTATGGCCTGAATTTTGCCAGGATTGAAGGGTTACCGATCGCGCAAGCCGACATCACGGTCTACGAAGTCACACGCGGTGGCCGGCGAGTTGGCCTGTGGTATTTTGATCCCTACGCGCGCGACGGTAAGTTGTCCGGAGCGTGGATGAACGAATACCGCACGCAGGAACGCTTCCACGGGGAAATCACCCCTATAGTTTCCAACAACGCCAACTTCGTGAGAACGAAGCCGGGGGAGCCGACCCTGATCTCCTGGGACGATGCCGTAACGATGTTCCACGAGTTTGGTCACGCGCTGCACGGCCTCCAGTCCAATGCTACCTATCCGACGCTCGCGGGTACCGCGGTGAAACGGGATTTTGTTGAGTTTCCGAGCCAGGTTAATGAACGCTGGCTGCCGACAACGGAAGTACTCAGCAGGTTTGCGCTGCACTATAAAACCGGGCAGCCGATGCCGGCCACGCTCGTCGAGAAGATCCGCAAGTCCCACACCTTCAATCAGGGGTTTCTCACCGTCGAGTACATGGCGGCGGCCATTTATGACATGAAGATCCATCTTGCGGCAACGACCGACAAGAACATCGATGCCGTCGAGTTTGAGCACACCACCATGGCGGAGATCGGCATGCCAAAGGAGATAGTCATGCGCCATCGTCCTCCGGCATTCGGACACATCTTTTCAGGGGACGCCTACTCCGCCGGATACTACGTTTATGTCTGGGCGGATACGATGTCGGCGGATGCGGTCGAGGCGTTTACTGAGGCGGGCAGCATGTATGATCGCAAGACCTGCGATCGCTTCCGCGACACCATTTACCGCGTCGGCAATACGGTGCCGCCGGATGTGGCCTTTCGTAATTTCCGGGGCCGGGATGTCGACACGCGCGCGTTGATGCGTGATCGCGGTTTCCCGGTAACCTAGGGCACGGAGCCCCGATGTGCACCGTCCCGGTTGCGGGAAAGTGGGCTAGCCATGCCGGGGCAATGTCGTGTGGTTCACCCGCCTGTCCAAGCGTCTACAGTGACCGACGCGCGCTAGGCCAGAATCGGCCAGGACAAAGACATAGAAAGTCCTTCAGAACCTCAAAACCCATGGACCAGAGTACTACTTCAGTTTGACCAAACCCGACCGATCCTCGGCGGACGTCGGCCCCGCAAATACCAGTCGCCTCCCGGCAGGATGCGTCCCCGCCGCGTCGTACCCGACGTCACCGAACAGGTGTCCAGCCACCACTTGGTCGGGTCCCTAGCGGGTCTGGGCTACGGGTGAACCCACTGTCGGCAAACACCAACCGTTGACGGGGGCACCGGTCCGCGCGTACAAGTCGTGTTACCCCAGAGTCGCGCGGGAGAGTCCCATGGCCACGAAGTCACTCAATCTCGACAACATTCAAGGCAACATCCTCGGCGGCTTTAACAAAGATTTTCAGACTTTTCTGTTTCTCAAGTTCGTGAGCCCTGCCAAGGGACGCGCCTGGCTGAAGGAGATCTCGGACCCCGATTTGAGCGTCGGCGTGGCCCACTCGAGCAGTACCGAGGTGCTGAGGTTCAACGCGCAGTTCAAGGCGCTGCTGGCCTCGGGCCTCGCCAAGCCCGAAAAGACCATTGCCGCCGCCTGGACCAACCTGGCGCTCTCCTTCCAGGGACTGAAGGCCCTGAACGTTAAGCCAGTCGACCTGCAGAAATTTCCGCTCGCATTCCGCCAGGGCATGGCCGCGCGCGCGGCGCTCATCGGTGATGTGGGCCACAGCGCGCCGGGCAACTGGATCGCGCCGTTTGGATCCCCGGACGTGCATGCGGTGCTGCAGATCGCCGCGGACGACGAGACGGCACTCACTGCACGAGTGAATGACATCACGAGCAGCGCCACGTTCAAGGCCGGTATCATGCAGCTGCCCGCAGTTCTGCAAGGGCGCACCCGTGAAGGTGCCGAGGCGGGTCATGAGCACTTCGGTTTCAAAGACGGCGTGTCGCAGCCCGGTATTCGCGGTATCACGACCCCTGACGATCCCTTAAGCAACCCAGACCAGGGCCATCCCGGGCAGGACTTGCTGTGGCCCGGTGAATTTGTGTTGGGTTACCCAACACAGATTCCGAAGTCCCCCGCGGGAGGTTGCGGCTTCAATACCAATCCCGGCCCGCCCAGCAAGTCGGGACCGGCATGGACGAGCGATGGGGCCTACCTGGTGTTCCGGCGCCTTGCACAGGATGTGCCGGCCTTTGATCAGCAGCTCACCACGCTGGCGACGCAAGCCGGCATCCACAAGGATTTGATGGGCGCTAAACTGGTGGGTCGCTACAAGTCCGGCTGCCCCCTGGAAGAGCGCCACTTCCAACCTCAGCCCTTTACGCCCTCATCCTCGGATCCTGGAATCACCAACCCCGCGCTTGCCAACCACGACACGCTTAACCTGAACTTTGAATTCGGCGACGACCCGGACGGCGACACCTGCCCGCTCGCCGCTCACATCCGCAAGGCCTATCCGCGGGATGAACGCACACTGCCCAAAACTTGCGACAGTGAGCCCAATACGCAAACGCATCGCCTGCTGCGACGGGGCATTCCCTTCGGCGCCTCCATCGGCAACCGACCAGGAGGGCAACCGAGCGACCCCCGCGGGCTGCTGTTCTTCTGCTACCAGACCGACCTCGAGCGGCAATTCGAGTTCGTCCAATCGCAGTGGATCAATAGTCCCACGTTCCCGCCCTTTCCGACCGGCGTCACTCCGGGCGAGGACCCGATCATCGCGCCGAGCCCGATTGGCAGTTTTCAACTCGACCCGAACAAGCCGAACATCTCCGTCCGTCACTTTGTGACGACGACCGGCGGCGAGTATTTCTTCGCGCCCTCTATCGATGCGCTGCAGAAACTTGGGAGCAACAGGATTTAGCGGCAGCGTGCTGCTTTGTTGGACCGCGCTGTTACTCGGGCCGCAACGCTTCGCCTCGCGCTCCGCTGCGGACTGGCGTCGGTTGCTGCCTCCGCGTTCGACGCATTGCGTCTCAGCCATGGTCCCGTCAGCGTCCTCGGCCCGTCACCAGCGCCCGGAGTATGGATTCGAGATCGGCACGCGAAATCCCAAGATGACTTAGCGTCGCGTACGCCTGATCGACTGACGTCTGAAATCGCTTTTCCGCCCCGGCCACGCGCTTCTCCAGACCGGAGGACAGGATTTGCGCCGGCGAATGGTCCACTGCGAGCCGCAGGTACTCGCGATCGGTCGCATCCAACATGACCTCGAGGTGCTGTGGACTGATATCTTCCCGCTGCGCTTTGAACTTCAGGTGCGCGCCTCCCGCCCGGACATGGAGGTCAGCGTCCTGACACTCGAGTTCTACCGGGTCGCCAAGCGGCTCGCCTTTCGCCAATAACAGCAGCACGACGCCTGGAACACGAACCAGGCCAGGCCACCGGCCAGTCGCTGCAATTTCTACGGCACCGCTTCGAGTTTCTAAGGTTAGGTGTCCGTCCCGGAATCGAAGCACGAGCTCGCTGGCAGGCACATCGCTCTTGGCAGTTGAACGCGCCAGGCGTTTTGCGGCGACAGTCAATTCACTTCTGGAAACGACCAAAGAGCGTGGCGGCGCGTCGGACATAAGCGCAGCACGATACCGCTTCCGACTCACCGTGGCGAGTACATTTGCGCCTGCTCTAAAGACGTGGCACGCCAGTTGTCAGTCACCACAGGGGATGCGCCCCGTGGCGCCAGCAACTGCGCTCAGTACGGAGCACCCATCCGGCGAGCGAGATTTAAACAGCCGTCTATCGATTCTGCTGTATGTAGACGGCGCGCTGATGAGAGAACGCTTTGAACCCGAAGACCCCGTGATAGCTGCCCATGCCGCTTTGATTGACGCCGCCGAAAGGTAACTGGTTTTCCAAGTAATGAGAGAAGAACCCGTTGATTGTCACACCACCCGATGAAGTTCTGCTGAGCACTTTGTCGATGTTGTCTCGACTGTTGCTGTAAATGTAGAGCGCCAAAGGCTTACCACGGCCTGAGATGTATTCGATGACATCATCGAGGTTTTTGTAAGTCAGGACCGGCACGATAGGCCCGAACACCTCCTCCTGCATAATCAGCATGTCTGGAGTTACATCAGTGAGCATCGTCGGATGGATCGTCCGGTCGGCCTCCTCCAGAGTGCCGCCCACAGCAATTGTGGCGCCCTTACGCACGGCATCGTTGAAGAGTCTCTTGATGCGGGCGAAATTCTGATCATTGACGATTTGGGCGATACTCTCCTTTTTTATGCTCCCGTCGTCCCTGTAGAGGTTCTGTTTTACTTTGGCGCGAAACGCCTCCACCAGACTGCTCTGCTGCTGCTCTTTTATGAATACATAGTCCGGGCAGATACAGGCTTGCCCGCCATTGAATTGCTTAGCGGCCGCCAGATCCCCCGCGACCTGCTTCACATCCGCGTCTTCATCGACAATGACGGGAGATTTCCCTCCCAGTTCCAGGGTTACGGTAGCCAAATGCTTTGCCGCCGCCGCCATTACTAACTTTCCTACTCGCGTGCTCCCCGTGAAAAATATGTGGTCGAACGGGAGGTCGAGCAAAGCGGTTGCCACACCTACACCGCCTTCAAATAAGGCCACCTCGTTTTTCTCGAATGCTTCTTTAACGATCCTGGCGGCTACGCTGGCCGTGGCCGGGCATAAGTCTGTGAGTTTGACGATGCAGCAGTTTCCAGCGGCAATGGCTGCCGCGAGCGGGCCCATGACCAACCCAATTGGAAAATTCCAGGGGCCCAATATGAGGCATAGCCCTCTCGCCTCGTAGAGGATCTTCGCCTTGTCGCTCTTGTTCAGGGATGGAAGCACCTCGACCGGCTTCATCCACTCGTCGAGACTATTGATGTTCCGCTCGATATTGGCGATAACGTTCAGAACTTCCGTAACTCTGATTTCGTTCTCGGGCTTGCGAGTGTCGTGTTTTACTGCAGCCACGATCTCATCGACGTGCGCCTCCACGGCGACTTTTAACTTCCTTAGTCTTTCTTGCCGTTGTTGGACGGTGGTAGCCTTCATTTCCCATTGATGAGCTCTCTGCCAGGCAAAAGTCTGCTCGATTTCTGCAAGTACGCTTTGAGCTTTCTGTCTAGGCGCAGTAAACACGATACTTTCTCCAGTCAAGGTGCGACGATTCCGCAGGCGATGCCTGGATTGTAGCCTTTGCAGCACGTTTATGCGAAGACGGCCAGGAGTGGCACGCTCCGCGATTCAGGCGTCGGCATACGTGCCAGCGTGCCCCGTGCGGCGCACCGTGATCGTAGTCGACCTCGTTACAGCAGCGGTTGACCGTTGCAGTCAGCTTGGCGCAAAAGAAAGGCCGCCTCGAGTGCGGGCGGCCGAAGACAAAACACCTCACGCGCCGCATTCATCTTTACCCTCGACCCGTGGGAGGCAGCGCACTGCCATTTCCCATCGAGCATCACCACCCAGGTGTCGGTCCAGCCCACACGTGAATCAAAAGCCTTGCCCGATGTGTCAGTGCCTTTAGTATTGTGGGTCTTCCGGTAATCGAGTGGGTACTCTCAGGGCCAAAACAGAGGTCTGAGGCTGCATTTCAGACGGTTTGGGCAGCTTCGTAGGGTGTTCGGATTTGGTACGCCGGCGGTCAAAAAACGACCTGCGGGTGGTGCGGCCGGGTGCGGAGCGGCTGGTACGACCGCCGGGAGCGCCGGGTACGAGACCTGCCCAGTGGCCCGTTTCGGATCTACCTGCAGCTGGACATTCGGCGCATTCACTGTCGCCGCTGCGGCACCGTGAAGCGCGAAGGCCTCGACTGGCTCGCCGGCAACCCGTTCTACACCCGACGCTTTGCCACCTACGTTGGCCCGCGCTGCCGCTCGGAGACGATCAGGGACTTGGCCACAGAACTGGCCCTGGACTGGGACACCGTCAAGGATCTCGACAAGAAACACATGCGCGCGCAGCTCAAGCGCGCCGGCACGCCTGGGCCGAGGGTCATCGGCATCGACGAGATCTCGATCCGCAAAGAGCATACCTACCGGATTGTGGTCAGCGATCTAGAGCGGCATCGGCCGATCTGGTTTGGCGGGGAGAATCGCTCCGAGGCCAGAACATCATTTCCCCTCCCCCAAGTTCCCACGAGCCCCACCGCGGAACCTAAATCGTCGGGTCAAACTTGGCGACGCGGCGCTCACGGACAATTCTACTGGTCGGATTGAATGGGATGCCCGGTGGCGAGAAAAATTGTATCACGCGCTTATTCACCCACACTGCGCCACACCTCGCTCTACCATTCCCTTCACTTGCTCGATGACCGCTGGACTGTCCGGCCCCAGATCCCTGAGATCGCCTACAAACACCAGCCGCCGACCGGCGGGATGCTTTCCCACGGCGTCATAGCCCAGCCCACCCAGCAGCTCCCTTAGAGCGTCAATTTCCGCGTGCACGTCGCCGACCACATCGATGGGCCCAGAAAACAGCGGTGCAACAATAGAGCCTGTCATTGCCGCAATATCGCGCCTAAGCGGCCACGAAACAAGCGCCATCCCGTTCGCGCATCAAGTCGACTTTTCCGACAACTAGCCCAGACATTACTACTTACTCGAAGTCCCATATTGGGACTATACTTACCCAATGCGGGTGATTGCGCTCTCGACCCTGAAGTTCTTTGTCGACCAGGATGCCGGGCCCGATGCCCGGGAGCCGGTTCTGGCCTGGTACCGCCATGCCCTCAAGGCAGACTGGGCCGCGCCAGCCGATGTGAAGGTCGATTTCCGTAGCGCGAGCATCCTGCGTGACGGTTGTGTGGTCTTCAATATCGCCGGCAACAAGTATCGATTGGTCTTATGGATCAACTACCCTTACCAGGTGATCTATGTCCGATTTATTGGCACCCATGCCCAGTACGACCGCATCGACGCACAGACAATTTGACGGAGAGCCCGATGAATATTCGCCCCATCCGCACAGCCCGCGACCACCGCGCCGCGCTGAAGACCATAGAGTCCCTGATAGGTGCCCGCCGCAATACGCCCGACGGCGAACGCCTGGATGTGTTGGTAACACTCGTCGAGGCCTACGAGCGCCAGAAGTTCCCCCTAGACCTGCCTGACCCAGTAGAGGCCATTCGATTTCGCATGGACCAGAGTGGACTCACGGCCAAAGACCTGCAACCCATGATCGGCCGCCTGAACCGCGTCTATGAAATTCTTAATCGCAAACGCCCGCTAACCCTGGACATGATCTGGAAGCTTCACCGTGAACTAGGCATTCCTGCGGATAGTCTGGTCAAGCAGCCGGCAAGATCGCGAAACTGAAGGATACACTCGGCTATGACTTCCTCGAACAGACACCCCATGCGACCTGCCGACACGCCGCATACTCGACGCCATCCCGTAAAGGCGCATAGTCGAGCGGAGTCCTTGAGAACAAAGCTGGAGCGATTCAATCCGCTACTACACGGTGGGGAAGTCTTTGTGAGTTCCCCCGTGGCGGCTAAACGCCCGAAGTAATAGACAGCGTTCCGGGTCTGCGCCCCGTCAACCCCTTGACTGCGACCTTGGGACCGACCCAATCGCAGGGCGTCTTCAAGTCCAGCCTGGACAGCACCGTGCCGCTCATCCCTCTCCACACAGAAACCGTCTCAGAACAACCAATCCCCACGTATCCCGCTCACAATATCTCATTAGCCCCTCCTCCAACTCCGTCCTCCGCTCCGCACTCGTCTTCGGATCCCGGATTTCCAGAAACGCCAGCTGCGCCTCTTCCCCATCCGCCAGCGCCGCAAGATTGTCAAGATCAACTTCTCACGCGATCAAGGGGCTCGAACGTTGGCCTTCGCTTTGCCAGCGCCACCGCTATCGCGCAACAGCGCGAAGAGTCCATCGACCACTCCCTGGTGGGACACAACATCGCAACCTCTATTTAAGCTTTTCAATACACTTCGCCAACTCGGCCGGGCTTAAGTGCTGCCTCGCTAACCACTTTCGTATCGACTCCTCCGAGAGCAGGCAGCGCAAGAGCCCTCCCCAGTCCTCGCAACACGACTCACCAGGTTTGCCTTTTGGCGGCGGATTGTCTCCCCCCGCCCAGACCATTCCCGTGCGCAGTTGCTCTCGTGTAAAGGGGAAGCCTCGCAACGTTTTTCCTACCGCCCGGAAATGAACGGGATAGATACCGCTCAGCATTGCAATCGTTGATCCTTCGAACACGCCAGGTTCCGTCTCCTGCAATGCCAGCACAACACTCGTGCCATCCGGCCGTCTGACCTCCACACTGACCATCGCTCGCCTTGCTACCGGAAGGTCCATCTCGGTGAGCACCGCGCGCAGGCTCAGCGTGGCTCCCGGCACATGGCTGGTCTGCAGGACGAACGCATTGAAGTTCACGCTGCTGCGGGCGTGCACCACCGCGCTGTAGGGCACCCCCACCTTGGCAGCGCTCTGCGAACGCTGACTCGACAGGTATTCCTTCCACCCAGCACCGGACCCCGCAATCCGCAGCACCAGGTACCACCGGCCCGCTTGAGCCGCTGCACCGCCCGCCACCACCGGTAACGATAGCCGGTAAAAACTCATATTTGGACTTGCCTGGTACTTGACACCCACGACGCCCCCGAGTGCGGCCTGATCAATGCGCACCCCTGCTGGCGTTTCCAGCTGGAAGTCCAGGGCCCAGGGTGCCGGTGTGAGCAGGACTGCATCGGCGCTGTAGTCGGCTTCCGTGAGATCGAAAGGGACACGAACGTCGACGCCCAGAGGCAGGAATCCATCCGGATCAACGACAATGTCGGCGTTCGTGGCGCTGGCAAGAATCTGCACAAAGTACTTCTGCAGCTTGAAGTAGTCGCTCGGACCCAGATTGTCGGTGAGCAGCAGATATCCGCCGGTTTTGCTCACCAGCTGGTTCAGCGCGATCGGATTGACTTCTGTGACGGTGCCCAGGCCAACTGCGAACACGCGATTGTTGATCTGCGCCTGTACATCGCTGATGAACTTATAGGTATTCTCCTCGCCGTCAGTGAACACCACCAGCGCGGTGGAATCGTATCCGGTCACCGGCGCCATCGTATTGTGCCCAAGCTCCACACCATTCCCGATGGACGTCGATCCGGCCGGGTTCGTGACGTGATTGGCAATGGCAGCCGTAGCCTGAATACGCCCCGGCCCTCCGGAGAGCGGTCCGGCCGTGGTCACACCCAATCGCAAATACGCCGCCTGATCAAAGCTCACTACCGCTATGCCATCGTTGTCAGGCAGCAGCGTAACGAAGCTCGGCGCCGCATCGTGCAACACGTCAATGCGACGCTTACTGGGAATGCCCGACGCCCAATCCATGCTACCGGATTGATCCAGCACCAGGCAGCTGGCCACCGCCGGTTGCGCAATGGTATTGGCATTGATAGGAATCACGAAAGACTGGGCATTCTGCGGACAGGTGACTGTCATCGTGCCTGTCGCATGATCTCCTGCGCTGGTGCCTGTATAGGACACCCAGATGCGCACGTCCCGCTCATCGGCACTCGCTCCGGCCGGCAAGGACCCGTTGCCGAGTGGCAGCCCGAAACTGCCCGGGCCTGTCAGCACACTGGGCCCGGAGGTGACATTCAGATCCACTGCCTGGCAAGTCTGGACCGAGAACACGGCGGCTCGCGTGGTCGTGACGCCGGCCGGTACGTTGTTGAAGGTGATCGTTGGTGTCTTGAGCGACAGGGCGATCAGCCCGTTCGCGCATGGTGCGGCTGAGCAGAAACCGATCAGGCCGGCGGTGACATCCTTGATGATGTTTTCCATCTCCGTCCACGCCGGCTGAAACATCGTCCCCCATTCAATGACAAACCCGTAGACCTTGCCTTTGCTTGGGTCCACCCGATGGCGCGAATACACATAGTCGTCGCTGGCGCCTGAGGTGGGATAGAGAGCGTAGGACGATTTCGCCGTATAGGTGAAAGCCCGCACCGCCTGCAAGTCCGT
>Ga0209069_10000079_pt1 | contig 33177 bp, 26 predicted proteins | sample Str013_2_FD_187202 | JGI IMG/M metagenome (GOLD analysis project Ga0209069, IMG submission 187202) | Freshwater sediment microbial communities in response to fracking from Pennsylvania, USA - Straight Creek_MetaG_SC_2013 (SPAdes) (version 2) | ecosystem: Environmental > Aquatic > Freshwater >...
ATAAAAAAGAGGCTGCCCGATGGCAGTCTTTTTTTTTGCAACGGTATGCGGTAAATTCTTTATAAATATTTAGCGGTATAGCTGGATTTGTTTTTTTTCAAATCTGCCGGTGTGCCTGCAAATACAATGTTTCCGCCGGCTTCCCCGGCTTCCAGGCCCAGGTCTATCACCCAATCCGCACTTTTAATTACATCGGTATTGTGTTCAATCACCAGTATGGAATGGCCCTGCTCTATCAGTGCATTAAAAGAGGCCAGCAATTTTTTAATGTCGTGAAAGTGAAGACCGGTTGTAGGTTCATCAAAAATAAAGAGGATATGCCCCTTTCCGGCTCCGTCATCCGACCGGGATCTTCCTTTTCCAAGAAAGGAGGCCAGCTTTACACGTTGCGCTTCACCGCCAGAAAGCGTGTCTGAAGACTGGCCCAGTTTTATATAACCGAGGCCTACATCCTGCAAAGCTTTTATCCTGGTCACCGCATCTTTTTCACCCGCAAAAAAAGCAATGGCATCGTCTACACTCATTTCCAGCACCTCGTATATATTCTTGTCTTTGTATTTTACGTCCAGCACTTCATCTTTAAATCTTTTGCCAGCACAAACCTCGCAGGTAAGGTGCACGTCTGCCAGGAACTGCATCTCCACCACTTGTTCACCTTCGCCTTTACAGGTATCGCAACGGCCACCATCTACATTAAAAGAAAAATGTTTGGGTAGAAAACCGCGCATCTTGCTCAAAGGCTGGCTGGCATAGAGCTCCCGTATTTCGTCGTACGCTTTTATATAGGTAACCGGGTTGCTGCGGCTTGATTTGCCTATTGGGTTTTGATCTACCAGCTCTACCTGGCTGATGGCATCGATATCGCCACCGAGGTTTTTAAAACTGCCGGCTTTCTCACTGGTCTCGCCTTTTAATTTTTGCAGGGCAGGATATAAGATTTGTTTTACCAGGGTTGTTTTACCGCTGCCGCTCACCCCGCTTACCGCACACAATACATTCAGCGGAAATTCTACATCAATGTTTTTAAGGTTGTTCTGGCGGGCACCTTCAATTTTTAATTTACGGTTCCATTTGCGCACCTGTTTGGGAGGGGCAATAAAAAATTCGCCCTTCAGGTATTTACCCGTCAGGCTTTTGTCATTGGCAATTAATTCATCGTAATTGCCGGCGGCCACCACTTCGCCGCCCAAATGACTGGCCAGAGGGCCCATGTCAATAATATAATCCGCTTCGCGCATCATCATTTCGTCATGTTCTACCACAACCACGGTATTGCCCAGGTCGCGCAGTTCTTTTAATACTGCAATCAGCCGCACGGTATCCCGCGAATGCAGGCCAATGGAAGGCTCATCCAGTATGTACAAAGAATTGGTGAGGTTGCTGCCGAGGCTGCGGGTAAGCTGTATGCGCTGGCTTTCTCCGCCGCTTAAAGTATTGGCCAGCCGGTTGAGGGTAAGATAGCCCAGGCCCACATCCATCAGGGTTTTGATGCGGTGCTGTATTTCAATCAGGATTCTTTTTGCAATCTGCCGGTCGCTTTCTTCCAGTTTCAGATCATTAAACCAAAGCGCCAGGTCTTTGATGGGCATTTCGCACAACTCTCCAATATGCCTGTCGCCCACTTTTACGTACAGGGCCTCTTTGCGCAAACGATAGCCGCCACAATCCGGACAAAGTGTTCGGCCCCGGTACCTGGAGAGCAGAACCCTGTACTGCACCTTGTATAAATTCTGTTCCACTTCTTTAAAGAAATCGTTGATGCCGTTTGCAAATTCATTGCCCTGCCACAATACCTGGTATTCTTTTTTGCTGAGATCAATAATGGGTTTATGAACCGGAAAATCAAATTTGCGGGAGGCTTTCACAAAAGCATCCTTCCACAAACCCAGCTTTTCTCCTTTCCAGGGCGCCACAGCACCTTCAAAAACGCTCAGGCGTTTGTCTGGTATCACCAGGTCGGCATCAATGCCCAGCACCAGCGAAAAGCCCTCGCAGGTAGGGCAGGCGCCAAATGGATTGTTGAACGAAAACAAATTGGGTACGGGTTCTTCAAACACAATGCCATCCATTTCAAAACGGTTGCTGAAATGCAGGAGGCTATCGCTGTTTACTTCCACATATACTTCTCCCTCGCCCTCATAAAAGGCGGTGTTCACAGAATCGGCCAGGCGATGCTTGTCGTCTTCATCAAATGTTTTTACCAGTAGCCTGTCTATTAAAACATACAGTTTCTTTTTGGCTGCAGGTTTCCATTTATTGTCTTCCAGGAGATCTTCAATGCGCATTACTTCGCCATCGTAAAGCCGCGAAAAACCTTTTTGCAGGAGGATGTTCAGTTCTTCTTTTACATCGCGGTTGGTATGCAGTTTAAAAGGCACCAGCAAAAGGGCCTTATCGCCTGCCTTTAAACGGGTGATGGCATTCACTACATCTGCCACATCATCTTTTTTTACTTCGCCCCCCGATACCGGCGAAATGGTTTTGCCGGCCCTTGCGTACAACAGGCGGAGATAGTCATAAATCTCCGTCATGCTGCCAACGGTAGACCGCGGCGTTCTTGTAATTACTTTTTGTTCGATGGCAATGGCCGGGCAGAGGCCTTTGATATAATCCACATCAGGCTTGTTCATGCGTGCCATGAATTGTCTTGCGTAAGCACTCAGGCTTTCGGCATAGCGACGCTGGCCTTCTGCAAACAAGGTATCAATGGTGAGCGATGACTTGCCCGAGCCAGAAACACCCGTTACAACGATGAGCTTATTACGTGGTATGCTTACGTTAACGTTTTTTAAGTTATGCACACGGGCGCCTTTGATGAGGATGGAATTGCCCTGATTGTGAATATCTTCGGCCTTTGAAGCCGTCTTTTTTGCTGAAACTACTGCCATATATGTATTATAACTAAATAAAGGTATCGGAGTTCTACGATCCTAATACGTATTAACACCCAATTATGAATTCTGTTGCAATATTTTTTTTTGAAAAGGTCTTTTTTTTGAAAAAAGTATTATTTTCGGAAGACCAATTACAAACTATGAATAAACCTTTTAAAACTCCCCGCCTATAGCAAATATATACTTCGCTCAGACAATTTTCCCAAACACACACTGTACATCGTAACCAATATCCAATAATTTTTAAAAACCCGTAGAAGTTTATGAAATCACTCTGCAAAAACACAGATCATGAATTGATCCATTCATTCATGGACGGAGACATGAACGCCCTTGAAACGCTGGTTGTGCGCCACAAGGACAAACTGTACACTTCCATATTATTTATGGTAAAGGACAAATATCTTGCTGAAGATATTTTCCAGGATGTACTGATTAAAATTATTGACACCATCCGGGGCGGCCGCTACACGGAAGAAGGAAAATTTTTACCCTGGGCCATGCGTATTGCACACAATTTGTGCGTAGACCATTTCCGCAAGGTAAAAAGAACCCCTGCCATTAAAACAAGCGATGACCGTGACATTTTTGAAGTGCTGAACTTTACAGAAGACAGCGCTGAAACAAAAATGATGAAACGCCAAAGCCACGACAGGGTTCGCCGCATGCTGGACCTGTTGCCCGAAGACCAGCGTGAAGTGATTATTCTACGTCACTACGCTGAGCTGAGTTTTAAAGAAATTGCCGCATTAACCAACTGCAGCATCAATACAGCACTGGGCAGAATGCGTTATGGTTTGATTAACCTCAGAAAAATGATGCAGGAAAAACAAATTTCTTTGTAATTTCATAACATAAGTTTCAGATAAAATTAATACTGTTATAAAACCACTGAATTGAATCTATGATTAATTTTACACTGCAATAATATTGTAAAGATCTTGTCATTCTGGCCCTCCATCTTACCTTTTGAAAATCAGATCCGCTTGCTGTGAGAAGGCTGGTTCAGAATGACGACTAATTGAAAAAATCCCGCTGGTAGCGGGATTTTTTTATGGTATGACTTGCTTCATTTCCACATTCAAAATTCTATACTCATTATTATCGGACTCCCTGAAATGTTGAATTAGAAAGACCCGCCACCCTTTATTAGTTAACTTTCTTAAACGCGTCAATACCGCATTGCAGCCAGTTGCTGTAGTCTTTTGCACTGGGTGTATAACCCACCGGCAGTGTTAGTATTTTTTCGTCGGGCGAAATGATGGCATACAAGGGTTGGGAAGCATTTTTGAAATTTTCTGACTGCAGGGTAATAAACTTATCGCCCACTGTTTTAATGGCTTTTTTTGAACCATCGCTATTGGTAAATAAAAACTGTTCGGTATCGGGCAACAGTTTCCGGTCGTCAACATACAATGAAACCCTGATAAACGATTTGTCGATTAACGCTTTTACTTTCTCGTCGGGCCAAACATGTTCTTCCATTTTGCGGCAATTCACACATGCCCATCCTGTAAAATCAATTAAAACAGGTTTGTGTTGTTGCCTGCCCAGCTCCAATGCTTTTTCATAATCGTTGATAACCACCACTTCTTCGTTTTTGGAAGCATCCTCTTTGTAAAGACTATAGGTGAGTGGCGGCGGGAAACCGCTTACCAGCGCAAGATTGGCATATTTTGTATTGGTGAGCCCGGGAGCCAGGTACAAAGTAAAAAGTAAAAACAAAAGGCCTGTAACAATGCGTCCGCGGCCCAATTTCTCAGGCGGCGGATCGTATGAGAACTTCAGAATCCCGAACAAATACAGGGACAATGCGGCACCTATCACTATCCAAATTGCAAAAAACACTTCTCTTTTTAAAAGCCCCCAGTGCATTACAAGATCAGCATTCGATAAATATTTTAATGCCAATGCCAGTTCAATAAAACCAAAAACAATCTTCACCGTATTCATCCATCCGCCGGATTTGGGCAATGATGAAAGCCAGTTGGGAAACAAAGCAAACAGTGCAAAAGGCAATCCCAGGGCCACCCCAAAACCGGCCAGTGCAACCGTTAGCTGAACCGCACCGCCATTTTGATTCAATGCGCCCACCAGCAGTGTGCCCAGTATGGGACCGGTACAGGAAAAAGAAACAATGGCCAGTGTAAGCGCCATAAAAAAGATACCGCCAATACTGCCTACACTTGATTTTGAATCTGCTGTATTTGAAAGATTGGAAGGCAACCCGATTTCATAAAATCCAAAAAATGACAAGGCAAATGCAATAAACACCACGGCAAACGTAATGTTCAGCCAGGCATTGGTGGAGATGCTGTTGAGTATACCCGAACTGCCACTGTCTAAAAAGTAAAAAGGCACACTAATCAACACGTAAATCAGGAAAATAAAAAAGCCATACAAAAAAGCGTTTTTAATACCCTGCTGTTTGTTGCCCGATTTTTTTGTGAAGAAGGAAACCGTTAATGGAATCATGGGGAAAGTGCAGGGCATAATTAAACCTACCAGGCCTCCTATAAAACCCAGCACAAAAATGCCCAGTAAACTTTTTTTGCCGCTGTCTTCACCACCGGTGCCGCCACAATTATTAACTGGTTTTTTTACGTCTATGGCATTCCGCTTCAGCGATTGTGCGGCATCCTTCGATTCTGTTAATCCCCCTTGTTTAGCCAGCAGGTTTCCGCCGGCATCAAATGAAAAACGAAACGGCACTTCTTCGGGGCCCACCACACTGTCGCCCCTGATGGCCATATAGGAAACAACGCCCTTTATGTCTTTATTAATCTCCTTTACCTGCACCGTCACGTTAACTGTGGCAGTGTTTTCAAAATAACGGATGGCCAAATCGCCCAGCAAAGTTTCTTTGGATGTTTTTAAATCGCCGGTTTCTTTGCTCCCGGCAACGGTAATAAAAGCCAGTGTAGCAGAATCTGGTTTTATCCTTGTATTGGGCTCATCGTCTTTCATGCTGGTAGAAAACAATTTCCAGCCTTCACCAATACTAGCCTTAAAAGACAGCGTGTAAGTATTGTCTGCCGTTTTTGCAGCAGCGAAATTCCATTCAACGGCTTTTGACCCGGTATTGTTTTGCGCAAACAGGCCAGCTGCCAGCAGACAAAATGCAAGAAAAAATACTAATTGTTTCATAGATTATTGTTGAAAAAGCAACGGGCTCTTTTGACAAAGAACCCGTTTTATTAAAATGAATGGTGTCGCGGGCCTGACTATCCGCCAATATTAACTTTAAATTCAATTGTTGAAGGAGGCAGGCACTGGCTATCATTGCAAACCATAAATTCTACACTGCCTGCAAGGCTGGTTTTAATATTGCCTTTGAGTTTTACCACCTGCACAAAGTCGACTGTATTTTCAAAATAATTGACACTGCCGCCCCATATTTCTTCTTTCTTCTTTATCAGCTTTCCGGCTTCTTTTGTCTTTCCGTCCAGTGCAGCCAACGGGTTGCTTACATATTTAAAAGTGGTTGGCAGGGGGCCTTCCACGCCTACATTCTGGGCATACATGTGGTAGTTGGTGCCAATGGTGGCCGTCATATGTACTTCGTATACTTTTTCAGCAATTTTTTTAGCGGAATACGCCCATTGTACTTGTTTAGCCGACTGGGCATTGGCAACGGCTGCAAGGGCACACAACAAAAGGAACAGGTAAATTTTCTTCATAACGCGTAAAATAATTTACGCAAGAACGTAAACATTGCCGGCAATGTTGAATTTGGGAGTGCTAAATAAAATGTAAAAATTACACCAGCGCCGGCTGGCGGTTCATCAGCAGTGTTTTTAAAATCAAACGGCCGTCTGTATTGCCCAGGGCGGCGGTACAGGCCCTTTCGGGGTGGGGCATCATACCAAACACATTGCGGGTGCTGTTGCAAATGCCTGCAATATTGCGGGTGGCACCGTTGGGGTTGGAGGCATCGGTGATATTGCCCTGCTCATTGCAGTAGCGGTAGATAACCTGGTTGTTGGATTCCAGCTCATCCAGTATTTTTTTCTCGGCAAAATAACGGCCTTCGCCATGGGCAACCGGTATTTTCAATGCCTTATCAGAACCGGTACCTTTTATATAAATATTTTTGCAAACAAATTGCTGGTTGGCATTTCTGAGCAAAACCCCGGGTAGCAAATGAGATTCGCACAAAATCTGGAACCCGTTGCAAACGCCCAATACCTTACCCCCCTTGTTGGCAAAATCAATCACACTCTGCATCATGGGGCTAAAGCGGGCAATGGCGCCGCAGCGCAGGTAATCGCCGTATGAAAAACCACCGGGCAATACCAGGCAATCTTCGGTAGTAAACATGCTGACATCTTTGTCTTTGTGCCAGAGCATCACCACTTCCTGGTTCAAATCATTTTGCAGTGCATCCTGCATATCGCGGTCGCAATTGGATCCTGGAAATACTACTACGCCAAATTTCATGGTTAAACTATTTGGAAACCGTAAAGATAAGGCTAAGCGCACAAGGAGAAAAGGAGAAGGAAAAAATGGTGGAAAAAGATTTTGGCTAAGAGATCAAGCAGAAAATGGACAAAGAAATTGTCGCACAGTGGAGAGACAAGGAAATCGGACGATTTTTTTTTGTTGCAGCGGGCGGGTACGCGGATTTTTTGGATTTGTTTCGCCGAAATAGGGCTATCTGCACCGTATTTATTTATTTGCGGATAGCGCTGGCCAAGTATGCAGGCTCTTCTTTTCGCTAGCGCTATACCACACTAAAAAATCTTTTTCTCCCTATTCTCTTAGCCATGTACGGTATAATTGAGCATAATTACAAAAGCGAAAATGACCCAGTGCAGCAAAGACGGAAACCATTTGCCGGGCAGGTAATAATAAGCCGCCGCATGAAAGATGGACAAGGGAACAACTACTGGTAACCAATGCAGGTAATTGTTTCCGGGGTTGAGCAGGATGATCAGAACAGATACCATAAGCAGCACCAGCAGCAGGCTCCAGCTTTTGCGCACCTGTATCAGCATTTTACCCAAGTTTACCTGTACAAACCAGGCCCCAATCAAAAATGGAATCACCATAAATGCAATGCCGCCGGTAATCCAGAGGGAGGCCGGCAGCTTGGGCAGGTGAAACGAAATATCCGGGATTACTTTGTGCCAGTTCCATTGGTTGGCCAGAAAAAGCACCACAAACAAAAAATAATAGGGTGTGGTAAAGCCCAGCAGGGCCACCAGCCATTCGGTGATGCGTATGGGCCGGGTAAGTATCAGCGCAAACATTAATAACAGCAGGAACACCACGGCCGGGCTGTAAATAAGGGGCAAGACACCCACCAGCATACTTACATTAAAAATGGCCGTCTTGGGGCTGTTGTGGTTATACAGGTTGGTGAGCCGGTACCAGATCCAGATTAAAAGTGAGTTTACCAGCAGTGGCGCAGAAAACAGGTTCCATTCGTGCACCAGTGAAGTGACGAGTATATAAGAAAGCCCAATTAAAAAATTGGACTTAGGCAACAGTTTTAAAGAATTGCCGATGCGGTTGAGCAGGGTGGCCTGCACAAACAATAAAATAAATGCCAGTATCGAAAAAACCAAGGGGCTATGGGCGGTAAAGGGCTCAAGAAATTTTACAATGATATTGAAGATATAATTGTCGCCTTCATTTACCATGTGCTTTTCGGGATGCAGGAAAAACGGAAATTTGAGAACCAGCGCATAGAGTAATAACACCAATGCATTACCGGGATTTTTTTGTTTAAAGATTCCGATCAAATTGTTGGGTTTTGGTGGGTTGCTTAATAATCTAGTTTTGCAAAGCAAAGATAATTGCGGTACAAACATGGCACAATAGCTTGTCTTCCGCCTACTTGCTTGCCCGTTCTTGTCATAAATTCATAGCCCTTATCCAGGTTTTTTAAAGTGGGGTTGCGGGTCACTTTTCCGTCCGAAGCAATACTCTGATCATTCAGCATAATGGTTCTTTTTTCGGACATATTAAACAGGAAATGAATGTCTGCGCCTGTATTAACGAGCTGGAAGGAGATCATATTGTCACTTTCATCGTCAAACTGTGTTTTTGGAATGATGCTCGACCAATCGATTCCCCCTTCTTTATTGTAAGAAAGCACCATGATGTTTTCTGCGTTGTACCGTGTGTTCTGCATATTGTTCCAGCGATTCCAAGGGCTTCCAAAAGCCCCTCCGTACGGCGAGTAATAGTAATAATCCATGGGCGACATCCAGGGATTGCCATAGCCCATATTGTCCCAGCGGTTATACGGATTGCCCCGGGAAGTATTGTATTCAGATTCGGTTACAATCAGGTAGCCGCCGTCTTTTCGAACAATAATATTTTTGATAAAGAAATCATTAAAAGCCGTTTTAAGCGAAGCATCCTGGCCTTTGGCATTGGCCCGCAATTCTTCATTAAACAAGCTGCTGATTTCCCTGATTTTTTTGTTTTCAGCCTTGTCCCAGAGTAGTGAATACAAGCCCTCTATATTGCCGCGTTTTTGCCGGTAGTAAAAGGCATTCAGCAAGATCCTTTTGTTGGTATTGTCGGCCTTCAGTTTTATCTCGTCCAGAATTTTGCCGTTCAGATCTACATTGTTTACGGCCAGGTGAGCAGAATCGGGATACTTTATCACCATGGCCAGTTTGGTAATGTATTCACTGCTGTTTTGCCGCAAAAACTTGCCAAAAACCAGTTCGCCATCGTTGGTTAGTAAAAAATCGGTAAAGAAATCATTGCGTTCTTCCATGGCCAGCCCCATGCGGTCTTTGGTGCCGCGCAGTTGCAGGTCTTTATTAAACAAAAGCGTGGTAAATACAAAATTGTCGCGGTTTTTGCTGCTGATCTTAAACACCATGATGCTTTGCTTGTCATCGCTGTTAATGGTGGTGTATATTTTATTGTTGGAAGCAAAGCCAACTTGCGTGGTATCCAGTTCTACCGGGTCCATGATTGCTTTGGCATTGGCATCTAACTTGGCCGCCACGCAATGCACAATGCCTTTCTTCTGAAATTCGTAAATCATGTAAAAGAAATCGGGGTAGGCAATAAAATCTACATTGATCAGCTGGTCTGGCGTAAAATCCAGCTTTACCCTTTCTTTCAGCTTCATCTCGTTGTCGTACACGCAGATGGCGTCATCGTTGTGGTTGGACTTATAGATCAGAAAATTACCGCTCATTTTGCCGATGATTTCAAAATTGGTACGGCGGCTGTCTTCCTTTTCCGGCTCAGTATAAAATATTTTTGGCGCCTGGGCTTTTACCAGGCTGCTGGTAGTAAAAAACAACAGTGCTGCTAGAACTAACCTCTTATATGGCATACAAATTTGTTTTCTGGTAATAAAATTACAGGTTACACCCCAATTTATGAATTGTTATTACCGTTATACAACGGATTATCAGGACCAAAGGATGGGCAGATGAACAATTATCACCAATTTTTAACGCTCTGTTGATAAATATCGGATGTTCCCCATCAGCTAATTACATAAAATACGATGAAATTGAATTTTCCCTATACCTTTGTAACAGCGTCGGGCTTACACCCGGCGCAATTTAGTTATACCGGAACAATGATACGAACAGTTGATAGTTATTCTGTAGTAAAAAGTTGCGATGCCCGCCCGAATACAACTTCAGCGAATATTCCGGTTAAAACTTCAAGCGGAAAAAAATCGACGCTATTTAAATATGCCTGGCCCCAAAAGAACCCGGCTGTACTACTGCTTCAAGCTTGCTTGCAATCCCTAACCCCTGTTTATTAATTTTCTTACCGTGAGTAAACACCTTAACATTAACAAAGTAAGTGCGGCTGGTTTAATTGTAGCGTTGGGAATTATTTATGGCGACATCGGCACCTCCCCCTTGTATGTACTGAATGCCATTACCAAGGGAAAAATCATTACAGATGAGCTTATCATCGGCAGCTTGTCCTGTATTATCTGGACGCTAACACTGCAAACAACACTGAAGTATGTAATCCTTACACTAAAGGCCGACAACCGCGGTGAGGGTGGTATCTTCTCGCTGTATGCGCTGGTAAGAAGGCAGAAAAAGTGGTTGGTATTGCCGGCCATGATTGGCGGTGCCGCCCTGCTGGCCGATGGTATGATTACCCCACCTATCTCCGTTACTTCGGCCATTGAAGGTCTCCGCAATATTCCGCAACTGAGCAATATCAAGACCCAAACCATTATTTACATTGTACTGGGCATTATCACCGTCCTGTTTTTTTTACAGCAGTTTGGAACGGCCTCCATCGGTAAAATATTCGGCCCGTTGATGATGCTTTGGTTTGCCATGATGGCCGTGCTTGGGTTTATGCACCTGCATGAAGATTATTCTATTTTTAAAGCACTCAGCCCGCATTATGCCATTGAACTGCTGACCAAATACCCCAAAGGTTTCTGGATACTGGGCGCCGTATTTCTTTGTACTACCGGTGCCGAAGCATTGTACAGCGATTTGGGCCATTGCGGGCGCGACAATATCCGCGTATCCTGGATATTTGTAAAAACTTGTTTAATCCTGAATTACCTGGGGCAGGGCGCCTGGTTACTGGCCAACAGAAACGGCGTAACCATCACCGAGAAAATGATTGGCGGGGGCTTTAATCCTTTTTATAGCGTAATGCCGGAATGGTTCCTGATACCGGGAATTATCATCGCCACGGCAGCGGCCATCATTGCCAGCCAGGCGCTGATCAGCGGTTCGTTTACACTTATCAGTGAGGCCATGCGCCTGAGCCTCTGGCCAAAAATGAGGGTGGTATTTCCTACTGAAGAACGCGGACAAATTTATATTCCGGGCATCAACTTTTTATTGTTCTTTGGCTGTACCGGAGTGGTGTTGTATTTCCGGGAGTCTACCAATATGGAAGCGGCCTACGGACTTGCCATTACATTGTGCATGCTTGCCACTTCTATTTTATTTGCCAATTACCTTATCACCAAACGGGTTCCCTCTATCTGGATATATTTATACCTGGTGCTGTATTTATCCATTGAATTCAGTTTTCTTTTTGCTAACCTGGATAAATTTAAACACGGCGGCTATGTGGCATTGCTGGTGGCGGGCGGTTTGTTTTCTGTTATGTACATCTGGTACCGCAGCCGCAAAATCAAAAACCGGTATGTTGAGTTTGTACGCCTGGAGCACTACCTGCCACAAATACAGGAGCTGAGCAATGATAAATCCGTGCCCAAATATTCTACGCATCTTGTATATATGACAAGTGCCAACAACCCCAAGGAAATTGAGCATAAGATTATTTATTCCATTCTGAATAAAAAACCTAAACGTGCAGATATTTACTGGTTTGTGCATGTAGATACGGTTGATGATCCGTATACCAGCGAATACAATGTGGACCATATCATCCCCAATGATATTATCAGGGTAGAATTCAGGCTGGGTTTCCGTATGGAATCCAAGATTAACCTGATGTTCAGAAAAGTGGTGGAAGACCTGGTGCACAATAAAGAAGTAAACATTACCAGCCGCTACGAAAGCCTGGAAAGAAACAATGTGGTGGGCGATTTCCAGTTTATTGTAATGGAAAAATACCTGAGCCAGGACAATGAACTGCCGTTCTTTGAGCGGGTAATCATGAAGCTGTATTTCTGGCTGAAAGAAATCAGCTTGTCTGAAGAAAGGGGCTTTGGGCTGGATCCTTCCAACGTAAACATCGAAAAATTTCCATTGATTGTGGCGCCGGTACAGGGAGTAAAACTGAAAAGGGTATACAGCAACGAAGAAGAGGCGTGAGGCGTGAGTAAATGATTGCGCTGTATTGAGAATTGTTGCAGGGTTGCCCAATTTTTCCCGCTAACTTTATACGGCATTTACAACCCGCAACTATTATTGAACACCACCCTGCTCTATATTATTGCTGCTATCGTAGTCTTCTCACTGCTGCTGTATTTTTTACAGGAGAAATTTATATTTAAGCCAGAAAAACTCCGCCAGGATTTTGAATTCAAATATGATATCCCTTTTAAAGAATTGTTTTTTGACATAGAACCGGGTGTACGGATCAATGGCCTGCACTTTTACCGCGAAAAGCCGAAAGGGCTGATCCTTTACCTGCACGGCAACACACGCAGTATAAAAGGCTGGGCAAAATATGCGGTTGATTTTTACCGGTACGATTACGATGTGGTGCTGGTAGACTATCGTGGTTTTGGCAAAAGCACCGGCAAAAGAAGCGAAAGGGAAATGATGGCCGACATGCAATTCGTGTATGAGCACCTGCTGGGTCAATACCCGCAGCATCATTTGCTGGTTTATGGAAGAAGCCTCGGCAGCGGCTTTGCCAGTAAACTGGCCAGCGATAACAATCCACGTTATTTAATCTTAGACGCACCGTTTTATAATTTCACCCGGGTAGTAGAGCGCTTTCTTCCTTTTTTGCCAGTGCGTTTTTTACTGATGTACAAGTTACGTACCGATAAATGGCTGCGCCACATCAACTGTCATACTTATATCATTCATGGTACCCGCGACAAGCTGATACCCATTAAGCACAGTGAAAAACTACAACAGATAAACCCTCATAAGATTACACTGATACGCATCCATGGCGGGGGCCATAACAACCTGCCCACATTTCCGGAGTACCATAATTTTGTAAGGGATATTTTAAAATATTAATTTTTTTGAACCACAGAGACACAAAGATCACAGAGAAACGCAGAGCGGTCTATGTTTTCAGCTATCCTCCGTGTTGCTCCGTGTTCCCGGTGTATCCATAGTTCAAAATCCGTGGTTTAAAAAATAATTATAGTTTACAACATGGTCAATAAGCGAAAAATTTTCAGGTGGCTAAAAATCATTTTGATGTTGTACGGACTGATTGGCATTGCCATCTATTACCTGCAGGATAGCATTTTGTTTCACCCCGAAAAAATGACAAAAGATCGTTCCTATCATTTTGCCATTCCGCACAAAGAACTGAACATACCCTTTAACGACAGCGCCAATATCAATGTTATTGAATTTACAACAGCCGGCCCTGCCAAAGGCGTGGTGCTTTATTTTCATGGCAACCGCAAAAACATTGCCTGGTATGCAGGCTATGCTTCCAATTTTACCAAAAACGGTTACGAAGTCTGGATGATGGATTACCCGGGCTATGGTAAAAGCACAGGCGTTTTAACTGAGCAACGCCTGTACGATTACGCACTGCAGCTGTATACCCTGGCAGCATCTCGTTTTGCAAAAGACAGTATTGTTCTTTACGGAAAAAGTATGGGTACCGGCCTTGCGGCTTATATTGCTTCCAGAAAAAATTGCAAAAAACTAATACTTGAAACTCCCTATTACTCCATTACTTCTTTGTCTGCGCATTATTTTCCCCTCTACCCGGTTGGCAGAATGATTCACTATAAAATTCCTACTTATGAATATTTACAGCGTGTAATTGTGCCTGTTACCATTTTTCACGGCACATCGGATGGGGTGATACCCTACAGCAATGCGGCTAAATTGAAACCTTTTCTAAAACCAACTGATCAGTTTATAACCATTGAAGGTGGCAGTCATAATGACTTAAACGATTTTCCATTGTTTCACCAGAAGCTGGATTCTTTATTGAAGTAAATGCTGGTAGCAGGCGGGAAGTGATTGGTGGGGCCGCTGTCTGGCAGACACTGGCTAATAGATACAACCACTGCTATCACACCCTGCTCGCCATTCACTTCTCACGCCTCACAGCTACACCGGCACCACATTCGCACTCCTGTTCTTCCGGATGCTATCGGGTACCGCCAGTATAATCTCTTCTTTCAGTGCCTCAATCAGGCGCTTCTTTACAAAATCGCGGTGCACCACAATGCTCACTTCGCGCATGGGCGCCGGTTTTTTAAAATGCCGGATTTGCTGCAACTGCCGGGCACTCATGTCCAGCGTGGTTAGTTCGGGCAAAATGGTGATGCCATCATTTAGTTCCACCATGCGGCGAAGGGTTTCAATGCTGCCTGCTTCGTATTCAAAATGACTGCTGAGTTCGGTAGAGCGGCGCAGTTCGCACAAATTCACAATCTGCGAACGAAAGCAATGACCTTCTTCCATTAGCCATAATTTATTGGGATCGATGTCCTGTGGCAATACATAGGTTTTCTGGTAAGCGCTGTTTTTTTTCGAAATATAAGCCAGCAGTTCCTCGTAAAACAACACATGTTCTTTGATGCCTTTTTCCTGCAGCGGTGTAACCAGTATGCCCACATCAATGCGTCCCTCGCGGAGGCGGGCAACGATGTATTCTGTCATCATTTCATTTACCACCAGTTTTACCTGCGGGTATTTTTTATTGAAACTCTGCACAAACAAGGGCAGCAGGTAAGGCGCCAGTGTGGGTATGATGCCAATGCGCAACTCGCCGGTCATAATACCTTTTTTCAATTGTGTAATTTCGGTCATCGCTGTTTTCTCGGCCAGTATTTTTTTAGCCTGTTCAATGATCTCCCTTCCGGTCTCGGTAGGAATCACCGGTTGTTTGCTGCGGTCAAATATTTTGATGCCCAGCTCCTCCTCCAGTTTCTGCACCTGCATGCTTAAGGTAGGTTGCGTTACAAAACAACGTTCGGCTGCAGTGGCAAAATGCCGGCAATTGTCCAGCGCTACAATGTATTCCAGTTGTACAAAAGTCATAATAACTTAATATAGTTTTTATCTATGAGCTTATAAAATTAATCAATTTGTATTATAAATATTATGAACGAAGTTTGTCACCGGATTGCAATTCTCAAACACAAAAAATCCATTTTATGAGCGAAGAAAAAAAACTGACCACGGCCTCCGGAATACCTTATTACCACAATGAGGATACACTGAGTGCCGGCCCCAGGGGCCCCTTGTTACTACAAGATTTTATACTGCACGAAAAAATGGCGCATTTTAACCGGGAGCGCATTCCGGAAAGGGTGGTACATGCCAAGGGAAGCGCGGCCTACGGTACCTTTACCGTTACGCACGACATTACAAAATACAGCAGGGCAAAAATATTCAGTACAATTGGCAAACAAACACGCAGCTTCCTGCGCTTTTCTACCGTTGGCGGCGAAAAAGGCTCTGCTGATACAGAACGTGACCCACGTGGTTTTGCGCTGAAGTTTTATACCGAAGACGGCAACTGGGATTTGGTGGGTAACAATACCCCTATCTTCTTCATAAAAGACCCTAAAAAATTCGGCGATTTTATACATACCCAAAAACGAGATCCCTATACCAATTGCAAAAGCCCGGCTATGATGTGGGATTTCTGGAGCTTAAACCCCGAAAGCCTGCACCAGGTAATGTTTCTGATGAGCGACCGCGGCACACCGTATGGCTATCGCCACCTGAATGGCTATGGCAGCCACACTTTTAGCCTCATCAATAAAGAAAATGAAAAGGTTTGGGTGAAGTTTCATTTTAAAACAGCGCAGGGGATAAAAAATTTCCTGAACGATGAAGCCGTAAAAATGAAAGGAGAAGATCCTGATTTTGCACAACGCGACCTGGTGGCAGCCATTGACCGTGGCGATTTCCCGAAATGGAATGTTAAGATACAGGTGATGACAGAAGACCAGGCCAAAACATATAAATGGAACCCGTTTGATCTTACCAAAGTTTGGAGCCACAAAGATTTTCCGTTAATTGATGTAGGTGTACTGGAGCTGAATGAAAATCCGCATAATTATTTTGCTGAAGTGGAACAGGCTGCATTTGCGCCTGCACACGTAGTAGACGGCATTAGTTATTCGCCCGATAAAATGCTGCAGGGCCGCATCCTTTCTTATCCCGATGCACACCGTCACCGCCTGGGTGCCAACTATGAGCAGATACCCGTAAACAGGTGCCCTTATGCGGTGAACAACTATGAACGTGATGGCGCGATGCGCATAGATGGCAATGGCGGAAAAGCACCCAACTATTTCCCCAACAGTTTTGACAATATTAAACCAGATGAAGCGTATGCCGATAAACCATTAGAACTGGATACCACGCTGGCGGCCTGGTACCCCCGCAATGGAGAAGGTGAAAACGATCATTATACACAGCCCGGCATTTTTTACCGTGAAGTGTTAAGTGCGCAGGACAAGAAAAACCTGGTGAGCAATATTGTTGGCGCCATGAGCGGCATCAGCGGCCCCAAAAAAGCGGATATCGTTAACCGTCAGTTGTGTCATTTCTTCCGGGCAGACATTGGCCTGGGAATGGCCATTGCACAGGGCCTGGGCGTAAACCCCGAAGAAGCTATGCCAAAGCAACACAGCAAAGAAGCAGCGGCCATCGTTTAACACTAAGAAAGACCCGGTATACATTACAAATCCCGCTCTTGCAGCGGGATTTTTTTATTGTTACGAGTATACTTTCCAATAATTGGTTTTGGGGATTTCCGGTTATGTAATCCTTTTGTAGTATTATGAACTTACAACCAGTGAGAAATCATTTACTCTTCCAGCACCACTTTATTCTTTCCCACTTTCAATTTATACCCAACACCTACTTTCAGCGCATAATTTTCTTTGCTGTGGCTTACCGGGAAATTATAGCAAACCGGGAAATCGCATTCCCCTGCAATATCCTGCACAATTTCGTACACCGTTTTGCCAAAAGGACGTTCCGTATCGGTCATATCATTAAAACCGCCAACAATAAGACCGGCCAGTTTATGCAGTTTACCGCTTCTTTTTAACTGGTACAGCATTCTATCAATTTTATACAGCAATTCGCCGGTGTCTTCTATAAACAATATCCGGCCTTTTGTTTTTGCTTCAGAAGCGGTACCAATTAAATGAGACAGCAATGTAAGATTGCCGCCCACCAGTTCGCCCACGGCTTCTCCCCTTTTGTTGAAAGCATGCGTTGCACATTCGTATTTTGCTTTTTTCCCTTCAATGGCATTTTTTAGCGACTGCACAAATTCATTGTCTGCCCCGCCCTCGTTGAAAGCACCGGCCATGGGCGCATGCAGCGTTGCAATCTTATAATTGCTGTACAGGTGTTCGTGCAATACAGTGATATCGCTGAAGCCAATGATCCATTTTGGTTTTTTTTTGAACAGGGTAAAATCCAGCTGATCAATGATTCTTCCCAGGCCATAACCACCACGGCCGCAAAGAATGGCGTTGATGCTGTCATCATCCAGCATGGCCTGCAGTTCATCGGCCCTTTCCTCATCGCTACCAGAAAAATAATTGCGGGAGTTGCTACCGAGTGTTTTACCCACCATAACATTGTATCCCCATTCGTGCAGGGTATCAATACAGGTCTGTGCTTTTTCTGCCGCCATAAAACCAGCCGGGCAGGTAATGCCAATGGTATCTCCTTTTTGTAAATAGGGTGGTATGGTTGTCATTGTTTAATCTCAGTTTTTAATATACAATTAAATTTCTTTTAAGCTTACATCTTCTTTTTTAACCTCTAACCGGTGTTTTACGCCGCATTTCAATGCAAAATTATTTTTCTGATGGCCTACCGGAAAATCGAAACAAACCGGGTAGGTATAGTCTTTCACTTTTTCAAGTACGATGTCCTGTAATGTTCTGCCAAAATTATCATCGGGGCTGTCATCGGGCTTTACTTTAAATCCACCCACTACAAGACCTTTCAGGCCGCTGAGTTTGCCGGTTCGTTTCAAACCCCAGAACATGCGGTCGATGCTGTACATGTATTCGCCGGTATCTTCCACAAACAATATCTTCCCGGCTGTTTTGATATCAGATTTACTGCCTGCCAGTGATTCCAGTGTTTTTAAATTGCCCCCCACCAATACCCCTTCTCCTGTGCCCGGCCTGTTTTTGTCATTGGGTACCGTAGTGTACTTCATTTTTTCACCCAGCAACGCCTGTTTAATAGAAAGAATCGTTTCAACCTGCGCTGGTTCTGCCTTGCTCCAGTCGTCCGGAAAACTATTGCACATTTTAGAATGAATGGAAGCGACACCGTAATTGCGGTTCAGGTGCGCGTGAATCACCGTGATATCGCTAAACCCGATGATCCATTTGGGATGCTGCTGCAAGCGGTTGAAATTGAGTTTATCGATGACACGAACAGCGCCATAGCCACCACGTGCACACATAATCGCTTTTATGGAATCATCGTCCAGCATTTGCTGAAAATCGGCGGCCCTTTCTTCATCAGTGCCGCCAAAGGTAAAGTCGCGTTTGCCAATGGTATTGCCCATTTTTACATTGAAACCCCAGCTCTGCAGTTGTTGTACGGCGGGTTGTGTATCCTGTAGTGTAATATAGCCTGCGCAACTGGTGATGCCGATATTGTCGCCGGCCTTCAGGTAGCGGGGAATGATCAGCGCTTTTTCAGCTTCGTCATCATCGCTGGTTGATGCGCCCAATGCCGGTATGGCAGCACTGGCAGCCATTATGGAAGAAAGAAAATGTTTACGGTTCATGCCTTAAAGTTATCCTAAATCAAGCATTTTGGCGTTGGTATCAATTAAGGTATTTTTGCAGCCCGGCGCTGCCCAAAGCGGTAAAAGTATAAGGGAGTGACACAAGAATGTTTAATCGTAATTCAAAAGCCAAGGACATACCATGAAAGATTATAAAAGAATATTGGTTACTGCGGCCCTGCCTTATGCCAATGGCCCCGTGCACATTGGCCACCTGGCGGGTTGTTATATACCTGCGGATATTTATGTGCGTTACCAGCGTGCGCAAAAACGCGATGTGCAATTTGTTGGCGGCAGTGATGAACACGGCGTACCCATTACCATCCGCGCCATGAAAGAAGGCATTACCCCGCAGCAGGTAGTAGATAAATACCATGCGCTGATAAAAGACAGCCTGCACCAGATGGGCATTTCGTTTGATATTTATTCGCGTACTTCTAATAAAATACACCACGATACGGCTTCCGCTTTTTTTAAGAAACTGTACGATGATGGTTTGTTTGAGGAAAAAGAGTCGGAACAGTACTATGATGAGCAGGCAAAAACGTTTTTGGCAGACCGTTATATCATTGGCACCTGCCCGGTATGCGCCAACCCCAATGCTTATGGCGACCAGTGCGAACGCTGCGGATCTACGCTGAGCCCCGAAATACTGATCAACCCGCACAGCGCACTCAGTGATGCCGTGCCCATAAAGAAAAAAACAAAACACTGGTATTTTCCGCTGCAGCACTATGAGGCTTTTCTAAAAGAATGGATACTGGATGGCCATAAAGAATGGAAGAACAATGTATACGGCCAGTGCAAAAGCTGGCTGGACAACGGCCTGCAATCGAGGGCCATGACGCGTGACAGCAACTGGGGCATACAGGTGCCGCTGCCAGGTACAGAAGGAAAAGTATTGTATGTATGGTTTGATGCGCCTATCGGTTATATCTCGGCCACCAAAGAACTAACGGAACACTGGGCAGATTACTGGTGTAAAGAAGATACCAAACTGGTGCATTTTATTGGCAAGGACAATATTGTTTTTCATTGCATCATTTTTCCGGCTATGCTGAAAGCGCATGGCAATTTTGTATTGCCCGATAATGTACCCGCCAACGAATTTCTGAACATAGAGGGTGAAAAAGTATCTACCAGCCGCAACTGGGCTGTTTGGGTAAATGATTACCTGCAGGACTTCCCCGGCCAGCAGGATACCCTGCGCTATGTTTTGTGCGCCAATGCCCCGGAAACAAAAGACAATGATTTTACGTGGAAAGATTTCCAGGACAAAACCAACAATGAGCTGGTAAGCATTTTTGGCAATTTTGTAAACCGGGCATTTGTACTGATGCACAAATTGTGCAACGGCAAAGTCCCGTCGCTGCATGTGGCAGCGCTGGATGATAAAGATGCCGCCATGCTGAAAGAAATTGCTGAGGCAAAAACGAAAGTTGAAACCGGGCTGGAACAATATAAATTCCGGGATGCGTTGTTTGAAGTAATTGAACTTTCGCGCAAAGGCAACAAATACATGCAGGAAAAAGAGCCCTGGATTGTGGCAAAACGGCTGACAGAAAATCCGCAGGCACAGCAACTGATAGACAATTGCCTGCACATTTGTTTGCAGCTGACCGCCAATCTTGCGGTGCTTATCAACCCGTTTTTGCCCACCACCGCAAAGAAAATGCTGCACATGATGAAAGTAGTGGAGAAGATGCTGGAATGGGAAAACGCGGGCAAAACCGACCTGCTGAGCGTTGGCTACAATTTACGCGAGCCACAGTTATTGTTCCGGAAGATAGAAGACGCGGAAATCAGTTTACAGGTAGAAAAATTGAATGCAAATAAAATTATGTCAGCAATAGAAAAAGAAAAAGCAGAAACTGGAAGCCAGGCAACAGACACTGCAAAGCAGACTTCAGGCATCCGCCCTGAGATACAGTTTGATGATTTTGCAAAAATAGATTTGAAAGTGGGCACCATTTTATCTGCTGAAAAAGTGGCTAAGGCAGACAAGCTGCTAAAGCTGGAAATAGATCTTGGTTTTGAAAAAAGAACCATTGTATCGGGCATTGCACTGCATTTTAAACCCGAAACAATCATCGGCAAACAGGTAGTGGTGGTAGCCAACCTGGCTCCGCGCAAGATGAAGGGCATTGAAAGCAACGGCATGATATTAATGGCAGAAGATGCGGCGGGTGTTTTGCATTTTGTACGTCCCGAGAATGCCATCAGTAATGGAAGCGGGGTGAGCTAAACCCATGCTATCAATTAATACCATACAGGACCCCGGTAAACTACCGGGGTTTTTTGATCAAATCATTGCGTATCCAGATTTTAAATTTGCCGGAAGGATCACGGTAGCATTCATGAAAGCTGGCAGAACGGCTGCTGTCTGTAGCACCGGCATCAAAAACAATACAGTCGTAGTCAACTGCCGTTAAAGGTTTATAGCGCATGCTGTTGGTAGCTGCTACCGTTAATTCTATTTTTTTGTGTGCGTTGCGGTAATAATATTCAAGGCCGGGATAATAATAATAAAATCCGGCCGCATGCGAGGTATTATCATAACAGGATGCGATCCCTTTATCAAGAAATAAGCGTGAAACGCCGGCTACGTTTTTATCATTTACATTTTCTGCTGTATGGAAGTGTAAGTATAACAGCAGCAGGCTTGCAATGGCGGCCAGGCCCAATATATTTTTTGTCCATCTGTTTTGCAAAAATTCTGGCAGCGCCCCTTGCAGCAGCAGGCTGGTTAAAAACGGAAGCCCCAGGGCGCAAAAAGCAACAGACCTTCCAAGAAATTTTAACCTGGTAATAAAGAAAAAAAACAAAACTGCCAAAGGCAAGCCGGTAACAACAAGCAGCATGCGTTGTAAGGAGGGCGTCATTTTTCTACATTTCAGCAGCACGAAAATATATCCGGCAGAAATTAAAATCAAACTGGTATAGCCATACCCTGCAAAGTAAACCAACAGACCGCTAAGATAATAAGGCCAGCGAAGTACAATGCGGGTATACGGAACTTTTAAACCATCCATTGTATTGAAAACAGAAAGACCGGTAGAAAGCAGCATGGGTGCATACAAAATACAGATACCCGCAACCATCAGCAGGTTTACTTTTAAGAACAATGGAACCAGTTGCCTGTTTTTACGAAGCACGGTGAATATGCAGGTTACCAAAACAAAAAATAGCAGGATAATATTGGTAGGTATGGCATACGTGCCGAGGATACCTGCAAAACAATAAATAACCAAATACCTTTTTTCTTCCGGTCTTTCTGCCCAGAATAAGAAACTGAAAATAACCGCAATGGCAAAAAACATTTCGTGGATAACACCCCGCGCGGAGCTTGCATACAGGATGGTCAAAGGCATCAGCGCAAAAACCAGCCATCCTGCCATGGCTGTAAAATGATTGTTGAAATACCGGCGAAGACATGCATACAACAGAAAACAACAGGCAATACCGGTAACCACTGAAGACAGCCGCAGGTTTACTTTCATAGAAAAAGGCAACCCTTTAAAAAAATGCGTAGTCATTTCAAAAAAGGGGTAACTGCTGTAGGTAAAAAACGAATAGTAAAAATGATTGGACGTATAGTAATTATAACACCACATTTCATCGTAATTAAGAAATGTGTTTAGCATAACACAGGTGTACAACAATGAAACCAATGCTAAGCACGCAAAAAAAACAAAGTTCTGCCCGGCGGTATTTGCGCTAAAAACATTTTTAATTCCTTTTGCACACTGCCGCAGGGAGAGCATTGAAAACCGGCAGAAAAAAACGATGGAATACCGGAATCGTATTGCAAGCCAGAAAAATACCACTGCCAGCCCAAGCATTGCATAAGTACATTGCTGCAGCCATTGAAAACGCTGGCGGGTAAAGGCTTCGTTGCGTAATTTATTTTCAAGGCCATTTTTTTGAGCGTTGTGTACAACAGACGCAATCAGTGCGTCATAGTCTATAGAAAGAATATACACTCCACTAAAAACAACTAAGAGAAAAAGCGTAGTGATAAAGATGAAATAAATGCTGTACTGGCTGGAACGCTTCAATTTCATTTGCTGCATGATTCGTACCGGGAATGCTGATGCTTTTCATATCCGGTTTATAAAAACAAGTTTACTACATTTACGGCTATAAATAAAGAAATTATGAAACTTGGATTTATAGGGTTGGGCAGCCTGGGCACGCCAATCGCCCTTAACCTGAGAGAAAGCGGGCATGATCTGTATGTTTATAACCGTACCCTGTCCAAAACAAATGCACTGGCAGCAAAAGGCGCAATGGTATGCAGCAGCATTGCCGCAATGGCAAAAGAATGCAGTATTGTTTTTACCATCGTGTCTGATGATGCCGCCCTGGAAATGATTACAACCGGCAAAGACGGACTGCTGACAAATCTTGCTGCCGGCAGCATTCATGTATCGATGAGTACCGTACTTCCGCAAACGGCAAAAGAGTTGAGCGTACTCCACGAGGCAAAGGGCCAGCATTATATTGCAGCACCTGTCTTTGGCAGACCCGAGGCAGCCGCGTCTAAAAAACTAAACTTTGTAATGTCGGGTGAAGCGAACGCTAAAACTATCATTGAACCCCTGCTGAAAAATGCGGGTGGTGCCGGCGTATTTGATTTTGGTAACGATATCACCGCTGCCAACACCGTAAAACTTTGTGGCAATTTTCTGATTGCTGCAGCACTGGAAGCCATTGGTGAAAGCGCTGCCCTGGCTACTAAAAGCGGTGTCAATGCGGCAGCCATGTGGAATATGTTTTCGCAAACACTGTTCAACACGCCACTGTACCAGAACTACAGCCATATTATACTTAACCAAAAATTTGAACCCGCTGCTTTTACCGTAAAACTTGGATTAAAAGATCTGAACCTGGTATTGCAGCAGGCGGGTTCGGTACAACAAAACATGCCACTGGCATCGCTGTTAAAAAACAATATGCAGCAACTGGTCAGCAATGGCAAAGAAAACATTGACTGGAGCGCAGTTTCAACGGGAGGCCAGTAAAAAAAAAACGGAATGGAAAAAGCCTGCATTATATTTCTTTCACTGAACTGCTATGAAGAAAAAGATTTTTATCCTACCTTCGGTCTAAATAGTTGTTTAACTAACTAATTTTGCTGTATGTCAAAAAGAATCATTAAAAAAATAGCCGTTTTAGGAAGTGGTGTGATGGGTAGCCGCATTGCTTGTCATTTTGCTGGCATTGGCCTGCAGGTATTGTTGCTGGACATGGCACCAAAAGAACTCAGTCCTGCTGAAACCGCTAAAGGCGCTACACTGGAGCTACCGGCGGTAAAGAACAGGATTGTGAACGAGGCTTTATCCGCGGCAGTAAAATCAAACCCTTCACCCGTTTACCATAAAGACGTTATCAAAAAAATAAAGACGGGCAATTTCACGGATAACATGAAAGACATTGCCGGTTGCGACTGGATCATTGAAGTAGTAGTGGAAAGACTGGATGTGAAACAATCCATATTTACTGAGGTAGAAAAATACCGCAAACCCGGAACACTGATAAGTTCCAATACCTCGGGCATACCGATACACCTGATGGCCGATGGCAGGAGCGATGATTTTAAAAAACATTTTTGCGGCACCCATTTTTTTAACCCGCCCAGGTATTTGCGTTTACTGGAAATAATACCCACCCCGCATACCGATCCGGAAGTTGTTGATTTTTTAATGCATTATGGCGATTTGTACCTGGGCAAGACCACAGTATTGTGCAAAGACACCCCGGCTTTTATTGCCAACCGCATTGGCGTATACGGCATCATGGCCATTTTTGGTTTGGTAGAAAAAATAGGGCTGGGCATAGATGAGATAGATGCACTTACGGGCCCCATCATTGGCCGTCCAAAATCCGCCACCTTCAGAACTGCAGATGTGGTGGGCATAGATACCCTCGTAAAGGTTGCCAAAGGCGTAGCAGACAATTGCCCGTTGGATGAACAAAGGACCGCGTTTGCCATTCCGGCCTGGCTTGAAAAACTGGTTGACAATAAATGGCTGGGCGATAAAACCGGCCAGGGATTTTTTAAGAAAACAAAGGGCGCGGGGGGTGAAAAAGAAATCCTGACCCTAAACCTGCAAACGCTGGAATATGCGCCGCGGGTAAAAGCAAAATTTGCCACGGTAGAAGCCGCCAAACCCATCGAAGATTTAAAGACCCGATTGAAAGCATTGTGTGCAGGACAGGACAAAGCGGGTGAATTTTACCGCAATTTTCATTACGGACTCTTTTCATATATCGCTCACCGCATACCCGAAATCAGCGATGAAATTTACCGCGTAGACGATGCCATGATGGCTGGTTTTGGCTGGGAAATTGGCGCTTTTGAAAGCTGGGATGTGCTGGGCATTGCCAAAACAACGGAAGCCATGAAGGCAGCGGGTTATGCCGTTGCCCCCTGGATAGATGAAATGATTGCCAGCGGTGCCAAAACATTTTACAAAGTGGAGAATGGAAAGCGTTTGTATTACGACGTTAGCACAAAACAATACAAGGCATTACCGGGTGGCGAAGCATTTATTGTGATGCGGCATTTTGAAAACCAAACCGTCTGGAAAAACAGCGCCTGCCGTACCTATCATTTGGGTGATGATGTGCTGGGATTGGAATGGTATACCAAGATGGGCAGCATTGGCGGCGAAGTGCTGGAAGGTATTCAAAAATCAATTGCCATTGCTGAAGATAAATACAAAGGCCTGGTGATTGGCAATGAAGGCGCCAATTTTTCTGCCGGCGCCAATGTGGGTATGATTTTTATGCTGGCCATTGAACAGGAATACGATGAGCTGGACATGGCCATCCGGCTGTTTCAGAACAGCATGATGCGGGCCAGGTATTCTGCTGTACCCGTTGTGATTGCCCCGCATGGCCTTGCGCTGGGCGGCGCTTGCGAACTAAGTTTGCACAGCGACAAAGTTTTTGCCGCTGCTGAAACTTATATCGGTTTGGTGGAACTGGGCGTTGGATTGATTCCGGGAGGTGGCGGCACCAAAGAATTTACCCTTCGTGCAGCAGATGAAATGCATGAAGATGAACCGGAAACCATCACCCTTAAAAACCGCTTTTTAAATATTGCCACCGCTAAAGTGGCTACTTCTGCTTTTGAAGGATTTGACCTGGGAATCTTAAGAAAAGGACGCGACGAAGTAAGCATGAACCAGGGCAGAAGAATTGCCGATGCCAAAAAATCTGTCATTGAAATTTTTGATGCAGGCTATACCCAACCTGTTCAGCGCAGCGATGTAAAGGTATTGGGCCGTTCTGCATTGGGCGCATTGTATGCCGGTATCAACGGGATGAAGGTAGCCAACTACGCCACAGACCACGACAGCCTGGTTGCCAAAAAACTGGCTTATGTAATGTGCGGTGGAGATCTGAGCGAACCAACACTGGTAACCGAACAATATTTGCTTGACCTGGAACGGGAGGCATTTCTTAGTTTAACCGGTGAAAAGAAAACGCTGGAAAGAATACAGAGCGTATTAAAGAGCGGCAAGCCGGTGCGGAATTGATGTGTAAGCATACGGTTTGGGTAAGCAGTTGCATTAAAATATTCTCATGATTTTATTAGCCATTGACTCATGCCTCCTCTTTTTTATCACTTTTTTTACCGGCCTTGCGGCGGAAAAATGCCTGAATAAATTGCTGGGCATCCGCATGGTTGTCAATTTTTTTGAAAGCTTTTTACTGGGCCTGATTGCAAGCTTTGTCTATTTTAACCTGGCTTCTTTTTTTATTCGGGTTAATTATTGGTTGCTGGCTCCCCTGTTGCTACCCGGCATTTATTTTCTTTCAAGAAAAACAGAAAGACAATTATTTTTTTCCCGGGTCAGGCAAACGGCAACTATCTTCCTTTCAAAAAAACAATGGGTCTTTACAGTCTGTTCGGGCCTCCTGCTATTTATTTATTGGATAATTCCGCCACAGGTATGGGACAGCGGCTCCTATCATTACACAGCCATCAGGTGGTACGAAAAGTTTAAGATCATACCCGGGCTGGCCAATGTGCATGGCCGGCTTGGATTTAACCCCGCCAGTTTTATTATCAGCGCGGCCTATTCATTTACAGACCTGGCAAAGCAGTCGCTTTACCCGTTAAACGGCGTGCTTACATTTCTATTTTATACCTGGCTGTATAAAAAAATACTCGGGCAGGCCGGATCGGTATATGGCTTTTTACTTTTCATGCTGGCCTTTTTGCTGTACAGACTGGTATTGGTTTCCATCAGTTCTCCAACAGCCGATCTTTTGGTTGCCCTGCTGCTATTTTATGTCGGGTTCAGAACATACGAATTGATAAAAGCGGGTAAAAATGCGCTGGACGATTTTTTGCCGGTGCTCATGCTTTGCGGATTTTCGGTACTGGCCAAACTTACCGCAATGCCCCTTTTGCTGCTTTTGCCATTTATCTATTTTGGAATTATAAGATTCAGCAAAAATAAATTTACGCTGGTAAAACTTATGCTGATTGCCGGTCTCATGCTTGTTCCGTGGCTGGCTAGAAACTATATCTTAAGCGGATACTTTTTGTTTCCGGTTCCGGGTACTGATTTTTTACACCCCGACTGGCAGGTACCCAAAAGCGTTATCAACCTTCATCATTTTTTTGCAAAATATACGCCCATTGCAGAATTAAGTAAATACAGTTATACAGACCTTGTAAAAATGAACCGGGTACAACTTTTGGAAACCTGGTTTACATATCTCTGGAACAATTTTCCATTGGGTGCTTTCATTTTTTTAGCTGCCCTCCTCTCACCATTGTACTGGATTTTAGTTTACCTGCTTACTGGCAACATTCACAGGAAACCATTTTTATTGTGGAGTATCTTTTATGCAAGCGTATGTATCTGGTTTATCAATTCGCCAGAACTCAGGTTTGGACTGGCCTACCTGCTGCTCGCAACAGCCATTCCCATTTTTGAAATGCAACAGCGTTTAGCAGCCAATGTAAAAACCTACCCGGCTATATTCCTGGTAATTGCCAGTGTTGTACCCCTGTATTATTCCTTTATTGCCATTAAAAGGAAAGACAAGAATGGACTTTCACTGAAAAATTGCCTGGTAAGGCCAGCACTTGATAAACGTTATTCTTATTTTAACGATAAGGCCTCTTTTCCATTTGTAAACCTTGGGCACAGTATAAAATTATACCTGCCCGATAATACACATGAATGTTTGAATGCAGACGGACCATGCATGTATTACCCATATGGCCAGATAGCATTGCGCGGAGATACAATAACAGATGGATTCCGGAATGTTAAAGACGAAGTGAAAGAATATTTCCCTTACCTGAACAACAGCCATTGAGACTACATTTTTAAGATTATATTCTTATGTATGGGCGAAGCAGAAATTATAACACAACAATCAACGCTGATCATTCATTCTACTTTGTTTTTTTATGGCAGTGCCGCAAACGAAACACTGGCCATACAAGTGGCAAAAGACATCAGCGATCACTGGAATGAACCACAGGCAACAGTTACGATTGAAAAAAAAATATACCGGGTTGTTTTTGATGTGGAAGGCATCTGGAGCAGGTCTCTGGAGCCAGCCATGATTTTTGACAATGAAAGTCCGCGCAATAACTATTTCAGAATAGAAGGATATGCCATGAACGATATTTCCTTTGTTGACGGCGTTCCCTGCAATACTGGTTATTTTAAACTGGACAACCTGCTCCACAATTCTACTACGGCCGCTCACGAATACGGCCATACCCTGGGCTTGCAGCATCCTGACTCGCTGGATGTCCGTGGCTATGGACAGCCCGGCATCATGTATCCCCGTGGCACTATTTGCGATCCGGAATTTCATTACGATCCTTCTGTAGCGCCTGGTGCCAAAGGCGGTACGCTCAATCCATTTAAAAGAAAAGTATTACTGGCCGATATTGATTTGTTACAGTTACACAAGCTGGCTTTCGGCAAAAATGGTTTTGGAGTGATTGGCGGCTTTAGCAGCGTCTATCACCAGAATCATGCAGAAGACGAATAAAGGCATTTATTTTGATGACAGATTTCGCAATTGCAGGTATACACTAAAAATGGCAATCAACGATAACCAATAAAGAATGGCCTTACTTACCAATCAAACCTGTTTTCACTCGCCCGTCTTTATTTGCCTTCCGGTTCTCATTTTATAACTATCTTTCGTTTCAAATAAAATTTCATCCTTTGTCAGTTTTAACCTTACAAAACATCAGCAAATCCTATGGAAAAATACAGGCTTTGAACAACCTGTCTTTCGACATACCGCAGGGCTGCGTATTTGGCGTTCTGGGGCCCAATGGCAGTGGCAAAACAACTTTGCTCAGTATTATTCTTGACGTATTAAAAGCAGATGCCGGTAATTTTCTCTGGTTTGGTAGCCCGGGCTCGCCGGAACAAAGAAAAAAAATTGGTTCCCTGCTGGAAACGCCCAACTTCTATCATTATCTCTCTGCCGTAAATAATTTAAAAATCACCCATACCATCAGCGGCCGCGGCAACATGGCCGGTATTGACGGGGTACTTCAAAAAGTAAAACTGTTTGAAAGAAAAGACAGCCGCTTTAGTACTTATAGCCTGGGTATGAAACAGCGACTGGCCATAGCGGCAGCCCTGCTGGGCGATCCGCAGGTGCTGGTACTGGATGAACCTACCAATGGCCTGGACCCCGTGGGCATTGCCGAAATAAGAGAGCTGATCATTGAGCTGAGCAAAAAAGGCCATACCATTATTATGGCCAGTCATTTACTGGATGAAGTAGAAAAAGTATGTACACATGTAGCCATCATAAAAAGAGGACAGCTGATTACCACCGGGCCGGTAGAAGATGTACTGGCAGCTGAAGACACCGTTGAAATAAGCGCTGCCAGCCTGGATGCTCTGGCAACTGCTATGAACAGTTACGGCAAAGGCAGCAAACTTGTAAAAGACGGTATCTATCTGCAGGTGAGTCTGCCCAAAGGCAGTGCCAGCCTCGATGACATAAACAACTATTGCTTTAACAAAGGCATTGTATTGAATCACCTTGTCTTTAAAAAGAAAAGGCTGGAAGCCAAATTTTTTGAACTCACCAATAACTAACCGCACAATTTATATTGCATGTTTAACATAGCACGGACCGAATGGCTAAAAATTAAAAAGTATCCCGCTTTCTGGTGGGTAATGGGTATAACGGCACTCACTTACCCCGGTATCAATTACATGTTTATCGGTATTTATAATAATATTACCGAACAACAAAGTTCTTCCGGGCAAATAGTAAAAGCCCTTATCGGCAATCCCTTCTCTTTCCCGGAAGCCTGGCGCACCGTGGCATATATTTCTTCTTTGTTTGTTTTTATTCCTGCCATCGTCATCATACTGCTTATAACCAACGAATACAATTACAAAACAAACCGGCAGAATATAATAGATGGATGGAGCCGTACCGAGTTCATGATTGGGAAACTCATTGATGTACTCATTCTTTCTGCCATTGTTACGGCTTTGTATGCCGTGGTGGCTCTTGTTATTGGCATCGTAAATACTACCAATGCTGAAGCGGACAAGTGGAAGCTTGTTTATTATATCGGGCTGTTTTCACTGCAAACTTTTTCGCAACTGTCAATCGCCTTCATGGTAGGATTACTGATCCGAAAATCATTTATTGCGCTGGCCGTTTTTGCATTTTACTTTATTATGGTGGAGCCCATTTCTGTAAACTTGCTGAAATACAAATACAAAAACGAAATCGGCGAATTTTTTCCACTGGAGATATCGCACCGGTTGCTGCCCAAACCCGCTTTTATCGGGCGCATCAACGAAGAAGCCTACCAGGCCTCGCTGAAAGCGGTTAATGCGCACATCTTTTATACCCTTATACTGGTTCTAATCACCTGGGCCTTTTGCTTCTGGATAAACAACCGCCGGGATCTGTAATTTTAGTTGCGCATTTACAGCTTGCAGTGGTTCTAAACATGGTGCATCTGTATTTTTGTAAATCATTCAACAAGAACATGAAAAAGAATTACCTGCTATTGCTGACGCTTATTGCAATGTTTGCATCGGCCAGCCCCTCTCACAGTCAAAACCTGTCTACCACTATAAAAATACAGGCCATGGATATGGCAAGGGCTGTGCTTGCAAAAGACGTGAACAAGATTGTCACCTATATGCCGCCCAAACTGGTGGAAGAAACCGGTGGCAAAGAAAAACTGATGGTGGCAAGAGATACCATGAACAAATACATGAAACAATTTGGTGCCGAAATTAAAAAAGTGACCATCGGAGAACCCGGTAAAATCATTACCTATAAGAAACAATTACAGGCTACCGTACCACAAATTACTGAAGTAAAATTCATGGCCAGCAAAGTAATCCTGGAAAGCACCCTCATTGCTATTTCGGAAGACAAGGGCCTGCACTGGTATTTTGTAGATACCACGATTTACCACGGAGATAAATTAAAAACTTCCTTGCCAGACCTTAGCCCTGAGCTGGTGATACCACCCATGAAGCAACCGAAGATAATTGCGGACGAACAATAGGTTCACTACAAAAGAAGGCAGGTTCCTGTACACGCCACTTAAAAAGACCGGGATCATCACCCGGCTTCCTTTATTAATCTATGGCCGCCAGGGACACCCAGCACCATGTTAGCAGCAATATCATTTCTTATCTACCAACTCATTTACTGCCGCTTCAATGCTGGGATAAACAAACTGGAAACCCATACTGCGTATTTTATCAGCAGCAACCGTAGCACTTTTCAATACTTCCACACTCATTTCTCCCAATACAAGTTTCAATACAAAAGACGGAACATGGATGGGTATATAAAATCTATTGCGGATAACTTTTGCCAATTGCAGGGTAAGTGTTTTATTGCTGACAGGCACCGGCGCTACAGCATTATAGACGCCTTCCATTTGTTCATCTTCTATGGCCTGCAGGCAGATACGGCAAATATCCTCCACATGAATCCAGCTGATAATTTGTTTGCCATTGCCCAAAATAGCGGCTATCCCAAACCGTAATGGCTTTTTAAATTCCAGCAGCGCCCCACCCTCTTTGCTCAATACAATGCCAGTTCTTAATTTTACGAGGCGTCTGCCCGGCTGCTTCACTGGTTCAATACTTTCTTCCCACAAGCGGCAGGTCTCTCCTAAAAAAGTTTTGTCGGCAGGATCTGCTTCTGTAAAGGGCGCCGGATTGGGAATCACCGGATCTGCGCCATACCATCCAATGGCAGAAGCACTGATAACTGCTTTCACGTTGTTTTCAATTTCTCCAAGTGCTTTTACCAGCAATGCACTGCCCTGCGTGCGGCTTTCCAGTATTTCGGTTTTTCTTTTGGCCGACCATCGCTTTTCTGCCACACCGGCGCCGGCGAGGTGAATGATGTAGTCTGCTTTTTTGATAACCGCGGCATCGATGACTTGCGTTGCCGGATTCCAGTTTGCAAAAGACAAGCCTTTTACAGGCAGCGGGGGAGATTGCGTGTTACCACGTGTAACTATAATCACTTCATACCCTTTTTTCAGCAGCATTTCACTAAGCGCTTTGCCAATCAATCCGGTGCCACCGGTTATAAGTACAGTTTGTATCATTCCAGAAAAATGTTTTAATACTGGCAAAGCCAGCGGTTCCCAAAAGGAGAAAATGAATGGTCTTTCGCGCACCCGAAAGGCCCCGTAGCCATTCCGCTACAAAAGATAGCAGATACGCTATAGCAAATCCATTTACAGCACTACCTTTTTCTGCATATCAATGTGCCATCTTTGTTTGCCTGGTATATTGCCATGCAATTGTCAAACCATTGCGCATACAGGTTTGTTCAGCTGCACACAATTTAATCAATTAATGAAATTAAACCGGCCCCTGTTATAAAC
>Ga0209069_10000080_pt1 | contig 32958 bp, 28 predicted proteins | sample Str013_2_FD_187202 | JGI IMG/M metagenome (GOLD analysis project Ga0209069, IMG submission 187202) | Freshwater sediment microbial communities in response to fracking from Pennsylvania, USA - Straight Creek_MetaG_SC_2013 (SPAdes) (version 2) | ecosystem: Environmental > Aquatic > Freshwater >...
GTACACCACGGTACTCACGAGCGGCTCCGGCATTGCGCCAGCAGTTCATCGAGGCGCGCCGGCGTGACGCGGCCATGCAGTTCGCCATCGAGCATCAGTGCCGGCGAACAGGCGCAGGCGCCCAGGCAATAGACGGGTTCGAGCGTTACCGCGCCATCGCTACTGGTTTCATTGAAACTGACGTCCAGGCTGCGCTGTGCCTGGCGCTCGAGCGCCGCGCCGTTCATCGCCTGGCAGGACTCCGCCCGGCAGATGCGCAGCAGATGCCGGCCCGGCGGTGAGTGTCGGAAGTAATGATAGAAACTCATGACCCCATGCACTTCGGCGCGCGACAGATTCAGTCCGTGGGCCACCTGCGGCACAGCGTCGTCCGGAATGCAGCCAAACTCGTCCTGGATGGCGTGCAGCACCAGCAGCAGCGGACCGGGCTCGGCGGCCAGGCGCGCAATAATGCTGTCGATACGCTCGTTCATTCCGGTTCCTGTGCCGACATTATGGTGACTCTTCAGCGCGCCGGAAAACCGCAGCGCACCAGCAATCCCGGTGCATTTTCGCACAGCTCGAGCGTGCCGCCATGCAATCGTACTACAGCGGCCACCAGGCTCAGTCCCAGGCCGCTTCCAGACACGGCAGCGTCGCGTTCAAGACGCCGGAACGGCAGCAGCATGCTGGCGCGCGAGGCCTCAGGGATGCCCGGGCCATTGTCGCCCACTGTCAGTGTGACGCGCCCGGCCTCGGTGCGCACTGCCAGCTCAACCTCGCCGCCGGCCGGCACGTACTTGATGACATTCTCCAGCAGGTTGGTGCACAGCTGCGCGAGCAGTTGCCGGTGCCCGGTGATCACGGCCGCGCCCGCGGCCTGCAGCCGCAGCTCGACGCCGCGTTCGCGCGCTTCGGGCGCATAGAGCTCATACAGTTCCTGTGCCAGCTGCGCCAGATCCACCGGTTCCGGCGCGCCGCCGCCGCCCGACTCGGCCTGCGCGATCTGCAGCAATGTGGCCAGTGTGTGCTGCACGCGTTCCAGGTCACCGATCGTCGCCTGCATGGCCTTCGCGCCGGCGGAGTCGAGCGCTGCACCCTGCAGCTGCGTCTCGAGCCGCGTGCGGATCCGATGAAGCGGCGCACGCAGGTCGTGCGCGGCGCTGTTGAAGGTGGTGCGCACCGCCGCGGTCTGCTGCTCAATGCGATCGAGCATCACATTGACGGCGCCGGCCAGCTGGTCGAACTCATCGAAGCTGCCATCGAGCGGCAGGCGGCGCGAGAGATCGCCGGAGATGATGCGCGCGCAAACCTGCGCGACGCCGCGCACCCGGTCTGCTACCCGGCGACTGAACCACCAGCCGATCAGCGCCATCAGCAGCGCGGTAAGACCCATGCCCCACAGTGTCGTGGCCCGCAGGCGCAGCATGAAGCGGCGGCGTTCGGACAGATCGGTGCCCACCAGCAGGCGATTGCCGTCCAGCGCCACCAGCGCGGCGCGTACCGGGTGACTCGCTTCACGGCCGTGCTCATTGGCGCTGATCTCGAATTCGCGCCACTCGCCCTGTGGCGCCAGCACCAGCGGCCAGGAGGACAGGTTGCCGGCGAGCTGCTGGCCCTGCGGATCGAGCAGCAGGTACACCGCGCCGAGGCGTCCCCAGTCGTCGACGCGCTGATTGAGCACTTCGACCAGCCGTGGCAGGCCGCCGCCGCGATAGTCCTCGCTGAGCGATTCGATCTCGGTCTGGATCACCAGATCGACCTGTGTGTCCATCGCGCGCTGGGTCAGCAGGAACACCGTCCACAGCAGCGCGCTGACGCCCAGCACCACGCCGCATAGATAAAGAAGCGCCAGGCGCGCCGTCGAGGAGCGCAGCCGTGGCGCGCTCACGGCTCGCGGCCCGCGGCGTCGCTGTCCGGATCGCGGATCACATAGCCGGCGCCGCGAATCGTGTGCAGCAGTGGCACGTCATAGCCGCGATCAATGGCCTGGCGCAGCCGGCTGATGTGCACGTCGATCAGGTTGGTTTGCGGGTCGAAATGCAGGTTCCACACCGCCTCGAGCAGCATGGTGCGCGTCACCACCTGGCCGACACGGCGCAGCAGATACTCCAGCAGCTGGAATTCCCGGGCGGTCAGTGCAATCTCGCGCCCGCCGCGCGTGACCCGGCGCGCGATCACATTCAGTTCCAGATCGGCCACGCGCAGCACGCCGACGTGGTGGACGTCACCCAGCGCGCGGCGCAGCAGCGCTTCGACCCGCGCCAGCAGCTCGGCCAGCGCGAAGGGTTTCACCAGGTAATCGTCGCCGCCGGCGCGCAGGCCCTCGACGCGATCATCGACAGTGCCCAGCGCGCTCAACACCAGCACCGGCGTCGCGACTCCCTGCTGACGCAACGCGCTGATCAAGGTCAGTCCGTCGAGCTGCGGCAGCATTCGATCGACGATCAGCAGGTCGAAGCGCGTACTGCGCGCGGCCTCCAGGCCCGCGCTGCCCGAGGCGCAGGTCTGCACCACGTAGCCGGCTTCCTGCAGCCCGTGGCTGACGTGGCGCGCCGCTTCAGCATCGTCTTCGACCAATAGGATCTGCATGCACCACTCCGCGGGCTTGGCCGGGTATGCTTTCACATATGGAAGCCAGTGTCATATCAGCGCCCTCAGCGTACGACCGGCTGCGGCTCGACGACGCGCAATTGACTGCGCTGCTGGCCAGCGGCCGCTCGCGCCGCGAACTGCAGGCGGTGTTCGGCCGCCAGGAATACCTGTTGCTCGCCGGCCTGGCGCAGCGTGCGGTCCGGGCCAAGCTGCGCCAGTATTTGCCGGTGTACCTGCTGCCGGGCATCATGGGCACGCAACTGGGGCTGGCGCGCCCGGCCCCGCTGCCGGCCGACCTGCTGTGGATCGACCCGCAGGACATCATTGCCGGCGGCCTGACCGGCCTGCGGCTCGGTGCGCCGGAGCTGGTCACACTCGGCGCCATTCCCTACAGCTACCTGGCGCTGCAGCTGCGCCTGCGGGCCGCCGGCTTCACGATCATCATGCACCAGTACGACTGGCGCCGCAGCCTGAGCCAGCTGGCCGAGGAGTTTGCCGCGCGCGTGCGGGCCGAGGGCGCGCCGGCGATCATGGTCGTGGCGCACAGCATGGGTGGGCTGGTGGCGCGCGCGAGCCTCGCCCTGCCCGGCATGGACTGCGTGCGGCGGCTGATATCGCTGGGCGTACCGCATGGCGGTTCCTTCGGCGCCGTGCAGGCACTGCGCGGCACCTACCCCGTGGTGCGCCGGCTGGCCGCGCTCGATCGCCTGCACGACGCCGAAACGCTGGCGTCCGAGGTCTTCGGTACCTTTCCGAGCCTGTACCAGATGCTGCCGCCGCGCGCCGCGGGTGCGCGGACTGATCTGCACGCAGCCGCCGACTGGCCGGTCGCGGGTCCGCGTCCGGATCCGGAGCTGCTGCGCCGGGCACGCGGCTTCTTCGCCGCTCTGCCACCGCTCGACCCGCGCCACTGCGCCATCGTCGGCACCGCTCAGCGCACCGTCACCGGCATCGACGTGGTCGCCGATGATTTTCGCTACCAGATCAGCACCGCGGGCGATGGCACCGTACCGCTCAACTCCGCGCTACTGCCGGGTTTTGACAACTATCGCCTGCGCTGCGAGCACAGCGCGCTGCCACGCAGCGTAACGGTGGCGCGCGCGCTGTGCGAACTGCTGCTGGGCGGACAGACGCGGATACTCAGCCCCGTTGCCAGCCTCGCCGCGGTCACCGGCGCCGCATCCGTCGGCGCTGCGCCGCGGCTGTATGCTGTCAGCGATCAGCAGCTGCGCAGCAACTGGAGCCACAAAGTCGACTGGCAGCGCTACACGCCGGGCGAACGGCGCAACTACCTCAACTGCCTGAATCAGCCGCCGCCGCAATACGCGGCGCGGCGCACGGGCCGCGCTAATTGAACGCGCCGGCGACCCTGTTCTGGTTTCGCAACGACCTGCGGCTGGCCGACAACTTAGGCTTGCGCGCAGCGCTCGAGCGCGGCGGCCCGCTCATTCCACTGTACCTCGATGGCAGTGCCGCGCAGCCCGAATGGCCGCCAGGCGCGGCCGCGCGCTGGTGGCTGCACCATTCGCTCGCAAGCCTGGAGCGTGCGCTGCGTGAGCGCGGTTCGCGCCTCACGCTGCGGCGTGGCGCAGCGCTGGCGACGCTGCTGGAATTGTGCCGCGAGTGCGGCGCTGATGCGGTGTACTGGAATCGCCGCCACGAGCCGGCCGCGCACGCCGAAGACGCCGCGCTGGAAGCGGCGCTGCGCGGCGCGGGGCTGCTCGCCGAAAGCCGCAATGCCGCGCTGCTGGCGGAGCCCGGCACCGTGACCACGAAGGCGGGTGGGCCGTACCAGGTCTACACGCCGTTCCGCCGCCGCCTGCTCGAACAGCTGCACGCCAGCGCGCCCGTTGCGGCACCGGCGCAGTTGCCGGCGCCGCGGCGCTGGCCCGCATCGCTGCCGCTGGCCGAGCTGCAGTACCTGCCCTCACGCCCCTGGCATGCGGGACTGGCCAGCGCCTGGCAACCGGGGGAAGACGGCGCGGCTCGGCGGCTGCGCACCTTCATCGACGCGTCGCTGCCCCACTACGCGACGCGCCGCGACCAGCCTGGTGTCCACGGCACGTCGCGACTCTCGCCTCACCTGCATCACGGCGAGATTTCGGTGCGCCAGGTCTGGCAGGCCACGCACCAGGCGACGGATGCCGTCGACGCCACGGGTCGCGCCAAGTTCGTCGATGAGCTGATCTGGCGCGAGTTCTCCTGGCACCTGCTGCATCACTTTCCACACACGAGCGCCGCGCCGCTGCGCCGCGAGTTCGAACGCTTTCCGTGGCAGGAGGATCGAGCGCTGCTGCGCGCCTGGCAACGCGGCCTCACCGGCGTGCCGCTGGTCGATGCCGGCATGCGCGAACTGTGGTCCAGCGGCTGGATGCACAACCGCGTGCGCATGGTCACCGCCTCGTTCCTGGTCAAGAACCTGCGCCAGCCCTGGCTAGCCGGTGCCCGCTGGTTCTGGGACACACTGGTCGACGCGGATCTCGCCGCCAACACCCAGGGCTGGCAATGGGTGGCCGGCTGCGGCGCCGATGCCGCGCCGTTCTTTCGCGTGTTCAATCCGGTGACGCAGAGCCGCCGCTTCGACCCCCAGGGCCGGTACCTGCGTCGCTGGTTACCCGAACTGCAGGCGCTCGAGGATGCCGACCTGCACGCGCCGTGGCTGGCCAGTGCCGCGCGACTGCGCGCCGCCGACGTCACACTGGGCAGCGATTACCCACGACCGATCGTAGATCTGCAGGATTCGCGCGCCGCGGCGCTGGCGGCCTACCGGCAACTGCGCGCCTGACCTGCCCTCAGCATTCAGCTGCGAATTCAGCTGCGCACGGCGTCGATCGCGCGCGCCAGCGCCGTGCTGAGCGCTTCGCCCGCGACCACCGTGGTAACGCCGATCGTGACATTCACCGGCTCGACGCTCTGCTCGGCATCTTGGCGGCGGATCCGGCAGCCGGCGACGCCGCGGCGCACGCGCTCGACAATCGCCGCCGCGGCCAGCGGTGCCGCGCCAGGCAGCCACAGCAGGAAAAAACTCGCTCGATCGCGCGCCGGCAGGGCGCCTTCGCCGGGCGCCGCGCTCAGCAACTGCTCGGCAACCGCGGCCAGTACCCGATCGCCCATCACATTGCCGTATTTGTTGACTATGGTGCCAAACTGATCGATCTCGATGCTGAGTATGGCGCCGGCGGGCAGGCCGCTCGGATGTGCGCCGGTTACCTGCTGTTCGAGCCCGCGCCGGTTGAGCAGCCCGGTCAGCGGATCGAGCTGCGCCTGGCCGGCCGCCGACTCGAGCTCACTGCGCAGGCGTCGCACTTCTTCAGCGCTGTGCTGCAGGTTCGACTTCAGGTCGCCCGTGGTGCCCAGCACCCTGGAGGTATCGACCATCAGTCCGAGTACCAGCTCGGCAATGGCTTCGCGGCTGGCACTGCCCTGCAGGCGGTCCTGGTAGACCCCCAGGCCGTCGTTGTAGCGCCCGACTTCGTCGCTGGCCTGGCTCGCGGCTTCAGTGACTTCCTCGACCACTTTCTGGATTCGGGCGCGCAGGCGCAGCGATGATTCAATGTCACGTGTCGCCACATGGCGGTCGAACAGCTCGTGAATCGCGTCGTCGTCCAGTTTCTGCCCCTTGGCGATCAGCGTGTCGATGGCCGACTGCAGCGTCGAGTTGGTGCCCGCAGCGTATTCGTACCAGACCGCGTAGCTCACCGGATGAAAGCCGGCGGCGTGCCGTGACATCATCGGCAGCACCATGCGCAGCAGCTCGGCGGTTTGTTCCCGATTTTCGCGATAGCGCATGCTCAGGATCAGGCGCGCAGCGCCTGCTCCGCACCTGCGCCGATCAGCCTGGCGAACGCCGGCGCCCCGCTCTGCTGCTGTTGCAGCAGTAGCAGGAAGTCTTGTATGCCCAGCGGCTCGCCGAACAGCCGTCCCTGCGCCTGATCACACCCCCATTGCCGCAGCGGCTGCACATGCTTGGGGTGTTCGACGCCCTCGGCGACGACCTCGAGCCCCAGACCATGTCCCATGTCGATGATGGTACGCACCAGCGTGGCATCGGCCGGATCGTCGGCCAGGTCGCGCACGAAGGACTGGTCGATCTTCAGCGTGCCGATCGGAAACTGCTGCAACGCCGAGAGCGAGGAATAACCGGTGCCGAAGTCGTCGATCGACAGGTGCAGACCCATGTCAGCGAGCTGGTTGAGCATGTGCACGGTGCGCCGTGGCTCGGCCATCAGCGTGGTTTCAGTGATCTCGAGTTCCAGGCTCTGCGGCGGCACGTTGTGGCGCTCGAACACTGCGCGGCAGTTGAGAATGAAGCTCGCCTGGCGCAGCTGCTTGAGCGACAGGTTGAGGGCGATGCGCCCCGGATCCCGGACATCCCGGCGCAGCAGGTTCAGGTCGAGGCACACGCGCTCGAGCACCCACTCGCCGATCACATTGATGAGATTGTTTTCCTCGGCCAGCGGAATGAACTGCGCCGGCGGAATGTCGCCGTGCCCCGGCAGCCGCCAGCGCAGCAGCGCTTCGGCGCCGATCACCCGCCCGTCGCGCAGGTCGACCTTCGGCATGTAGCGCACCACGAACTCGTCACGCTCGACCGCACGGCGCAGCTTGCTCTTGAGCATCAGCCGTTCGACCGCCGCGGCGTTCATCTCCTGCGAATAGAAGGCGAAGGTATTGCCGCCGTTCTGCTTGGAGTAGTACATCGCGGCGTCGGCATTGCGGATCAGGTCGATCACGTTGTCGGCATCGCGCGGACAGAAGGCGACACCGATGCTGACCGTCAGGAACACTTCCTGCTGGTTGACATGAAAGGCAGCACCGACCGTGTCGAGCACCGTGCGCGCCAGCTGCGACACCTGCTCGCCGGCTTCCTCGGCATCGGCGCTGACACTGTCGACGAACAGCGCGAACTCATCCCCGGCCAGCCGCCCGAGCACCGCGTCGCTGCTCAATACCCGCGTGAGCCGCTCGGTCAGTACTTCCAGCACCCGGTCACCCGAGGCGTGGCCAAAGGTGTCGTTGACTTCCTTGAAGCGGTCCATGTCGATGTACAGCAATGCCACGCCCTGGCCGACGCGCCGCGCCCGGGCGATAGCCTGCTGCAGCAGATGCTGGAACTGCATGCGGTTGGGAATCTTGGTGAGCGCGTCGTAACGCGCCAGATAACGGATGCGCCGCTCGGCGCGCTTGCGCTCGGTGATGTCACGCGCAACATAGATGTCACCGGCGAACTGCGCATCGCTGGTAGCGACCGTCGAGACCACGAACGACACCGGGATAGTCTGGCCGGCACGCGCGCGCAGCACGGTCTCGCCGGCTTCGCGCGCGCTCTGCAGCGGATCGGCGCCGCTCTCGGGCGCTGTCGCCAGCAGCGCTGCGACGTTCATGCCGGTCAGTTCGGCAACGCCGAGGCCGGTGAGGCGCTGCGCGGCATCGTTGACGATGCGGATCACGCCGTCGGGCGCCGCCACGAATACGCTGTCACTCATGCTGTTGAGCACACTGTGCAGGTAGTCGCGCCGGTACGTGGTGTCGTTGAGCGCCAGGCGCATGCGCTCGAAGGCGCTCTCCAGCAGGCCGAGGCGCCCGCCCCGGGCGGCCGGCGGCAACGGGTGCGAGAACTCGCCACGGCTGATGTGCTCGGCGGCGTCGATCAGCTGCTCGACGCTGTCACGCAGGCGCTGGTTCTGGCGCCAGTACCACCAGGCCGCCAGCACCGCCGCGCTCATCGTCAGCAGGCCCAGAAGCACCGTCGCGGTGGTCGGGATGGGCGGCTGCAGCGCGAGCAGGGCCGTGCCGCCAATCAACCCCAGGCACAGGGCCGCCGCGGCGAGATAACGGCTGAATACCCTGGAACCCGGCACGCTCACCCCTTAGCATCTGCTACCCGCTTAGAATGATGCCCGATGCGCACTCCGTACGCCAATTCAGCGCCGCTGAACGAGCTGGAACTAACCGGCCGCAGTCGCGCTCATGTGCAGGAGTGCGCCGATCCGCCCTGTACGCTGCACTGCGAGGCCCTGGAGGCACTGCAGACCATGCGGCGCGCGGCGCTCCAGGACGGCATCGAGCTGCTGCCAGTGTCCTCGTTCCGTGACTTCGAGCAGCAGCTGAAGATCTGGAATGCCAAGTACGCTGGCGAACGAACGCTGCGGGACCGCGACAGCCGGGTGCTGGACGCTGCCGGCATGACCGCTGCGGAACGGGTCGCTGCGATCCTGGTCTGGTCGGCGCTGCCAGGCGCCAGCCGCCACCACTGGGGAACGGACTGCGATGTGGTGGATCGGCGCCGGGCGCCGCCCGAGGGACCGATCGAGCTGCTGAGTGCGGATTTCTCAGGCGGCGGCCGCTACGCGGCACTCGATGCCTGGCTCGGCGGGCACGCCGCGGACTATGGTTATTTCCGCCCCTACGATCGCGATCGGGGCGGCGTGCAACCCGAGCCCTGGCACCTGAGTTTCGCCCCGCTGGCCGCTCCTGCGCTGGCGGCGATGAGCCCGGCATTGCTGCGCACCGCGCTGGTGCAGGCGCCGCTGGCAGGAGCAGAGATCGTCGTTGAACGCCTGCCGGAGCTGTTTGAGCGCTATGTGGCGGCGGTCGCCGAGGCGCCGCACGCGGCGCGCTACGCGCGCGCGCTCAGTCGCGCAGCCAGGCCCGTTTGAAGTAGCCGAGCATCAGGCCGCGCACGTCGGCCAGCGCGTTGGGGTCGGCGGCATGGAGCGGCGGGTTCCGGCGCAGCATGCGCCAACTCTCGCTGCGCAGTACCTGGTCCAGGTAGACCATGTTGCGCTCGATCGATTCGAGGTACGGATTGCTGCCGTCGAACAGGATTTCCAGGTAGCGGTAGGCGCGGTTGAACTCGCCATCGAGCCGCTTGGCCCGCGTTTCCTCGACGAATTGCGGCGTCTGGCGCAGCAGGTCCAGGCCCGAGGCATAGCGCACCTGCTGCGCGCTGGCATTGCTCAGCGGCAGGGCCATGCCACCCAGCACGAATTCCGGATACAGCCGGTCGCGGCATTTTTCCAGGTAACAGCGATCGGCCATCTGCGTGATCATGTCGGCGGTGCCGAGCAGGTGCCCGAGGCGCACATCGCGTGCGTCGTCCAGCACCAAGTCGCTGAACGGCTTCTCGTAGCCGGTGAAATGCAGTACCTGCGCGGCCACGCTGTTCCAGGTCCCCAGCTTCAGCTGTGGCAGGAACCCCTGCAGGAACTCGATGCCGCGGCTGATGTGCGTGCGTGTGAACTCGGCGCCATTGCGCTGCCCGGTGTCGGCACTGCGGCGCAGGTAGCCGACGTCGTGAAACAGCGCGAATACCACGCCCACCAGCGCCCGCTCCGAGCCGAGCTTCCACAGCGGTTCGACCTGCTGCTCATAGCCGGCGCACAGGCGCGCCATCGTCAGCGTCACATCCAGCGTGTGCTGCCGGTCGTGGTACACGGTGTCGACGCCGGCGTAGCCGGGCACGCGCCCGGAAAACATGTCATCGAACTGGGTGAAGGCCTGGCGCACCACGGCGGTCGAGGCGCCTGGCCAGGCCGCGGCAAATAGCTGTTCCACGGCCTGCAGCACCGCCGTGTGCGAACTGACACGCACCGTATTGGTGATATCAAAATCACTGCGGCGGATACCGGCCATGCCCGGAGGCGTGGGCGGCCGCGAGGCCCGATCGTCTACCGCTATTGCCATGGAGGGGTCAGTCTAGGCCAGCGCCCGACGCCGCACCAGCGACCTGACGCACACTTCAAATAGTGCCACCGGGCGCAGCCCGGCCCATCAAATGTCAAATTCGGCGACCACCGGCGCATGATCCGAGGCGCGCTCGGCCAGTCGCGCTTCGCGATCGATCGTGCAGCTGCGGCAGCGCTCGGCCAGTCCGGTGGCGGCCAGCAACAGATCGATGCGCAGACCATGATTGCGGCGAAATGCGCCAGTGCGGTAGTCCCACCAGCTGAAGGACTGCGGCGGCTGCTCGAAGCGGCGGAACACATCGACCAGCCCGAGGCCCAGCGTGTCCTGCAGCGCACCGCGCTCCTCCGGACTCACGTGCACCGAGCCAACCCAGGCGGCCGGGTCGTGCACGTCGCGATCCTCCGGCGCGATGTTGAAATCGCCCAGCACCACGAGGTTCGGATGCGCCGCGAGCTCCGCGCGCAACCAGGCACGCAAGCTCTTGAGCCAGCCCAACTTGTACTGGAACTTGTCGGACTCCGGGCTCTGGCCGTTGGGCACGTAGAGGTTGATCACGCGCAGCGCGCCGCAGCTGGCCGCCAGCACGCGCCGCTGCGGATCATCGCTCCCGGGCATGTCGCGCAGCACCTGCACCGGCGGCGCGCGCGCCAGCAGCGCCACGCCGTTGTAGGTCTTCTGCCCGCTGAAGACGCTGTGATAGCCGGCCTCCAGGAGCGCTGCGATGGGGAACAGCTCATCAGTGACCTTGGTTTCCTGCAGCGCCATCACATCCGGCGCGTGCAGCGCCAGCCACTCGAGCAGCTGCGGCAGGCGCACCCGCAGTGAGTTGACGTTCCAGGTGCCAACGCGCGTCATCGTTTGGGCGTTCAGGCCGCATTCCTGGCGGCGTCGATGCCGTGCATCTGCAGGAGCGGCGCGATGTCGGGCTTGCGCCCGCGAAATTCCACGAAGGCCTCCAGCAGGTCGCGGCTGCCGCCGCGCGCCAGGATGCTGTCGAGAAAGCGGCCCGCGGTGGCGCGATCGAAGGCATCGCGGGTGCCAAAGGCGGCGAAGGCATCGGCCGCCAGCACCTCGGCCCACTTGTAGCTGTAGTAACCGGCGGCGTAGCCGCCGGCAAAGATATGCGCGAAGCTGTGCGGGAAGCGGTTCCATTCGGGCACCGGCGTGACGCTCACTTCGCGGCGCACCTCGCCCAGCAGTTCGTAGGCCCGCGCGCCGCGCGCCGGGTCGTATTCGGCGTGCAGCCGCATGTCGAACAGCGCGAATTCTACCTGACGGAGCGTGGCCAGCCCGGCCTGGAAGCTGCGCGTCGCGATCAGCTGCTGCTGCTTGGCCGCGGGCAACGGCGCACCGCTCCGTACCTCGGCGCTGATGCGCTCCAGCACCTGTGGCAGCCAGGCATAGTTCTCCATGAACTGGCTGGGCAGCTCGACCGCATCCCAGGCCACGCCATTGATGCCGGCGATGCTGGGATACGCGATGCGCGTGAGCATGTGGTGCAGACCATGCCCGAATTCATGGAACAAGGTGACCACATCGTCGTGGGTCAACAGCGCCGGCCGGCCGTCCTGCGGTGGCAGTGAATTGCACACCAGGTAGGCCACCGGCAGCGTCAGCGTGCCGTGCAGCTGCTTGCGGCCGACGCAATCGTCCATCCACGCGCCGCTGCGTTTGTGGGCGCGCGCATAGGCATCGAGGTAGAAACCGGCGAGCGGTACGCCGGCGCCCGAGCGCACTTCGAAGTAGCGCACGTCCGGGTGCCACAGCGGCACACCGCTGCGCTCGGCAATCGTCACGCCGTAGAGTTTCTCGGCCACCTCGAACAGCCCGGAGAGCACCCGCGACAGCGGCAGGTACTCGCGCAGCTCCTCCTGCGACACCTGGTAGCGGCTGTGCTGCAGGCGTTCGGAAAAGTAGCTGAGATCCCAGGCTTCGAGCTTGCGGCCGGCGAAGGTCTCAAGCTCGGCCAGCTCGGCGGCGGCGTGCGAGCGCGCGGCGGCCGCCAACCGGCTCAGGAAATCGGTGACTTCCGGCACGCTGTGCGCCATGCGATCGGCCAGCGCGTACTCGGCAAAGGAGTTGAAATCCAGCAATTGCGCCGCCTCGTGGCGCAGCCTCATGATCTGCTCGATCAGCGCGGAGTTGTCGAACTGCCCGGCGCCCGGACCGCGATCCGAAGCGCGCGTGGTCCAGGCCTCGTAGAAGATGCGACGGAGTGGTGCGTGCTGCGCGTCGGTGACAATCGCCACGTAGGTCGGCTGGTCGAGTCCGAATACCCAGCCACCGAGGCCCTGCTCGGCGGCGCGGCGCGCGGCCCGCTCGATCACGCCCGGGTTGACGCCGCCAAGCTCGGCGGCATCGGTCACGCGGTGCGTGAAGGCGTTGGTGGCATCGAGCACGTGTTCCTCGAATGTCGACTGCAGGGTCGCCAGTTCGACCATGACCGCCTTGAAGCGCGCCTTGCGCTCCGGGTCGAGGGCCACGCCTGCCAAGCGGAAGTCGCGCAGCGCCCGCTCGAGCACTGCGCGCTGCTCGTCATCGAGCGTGGCGTGCTCGCGCTCGCGGATGCAAAGGTAGGCCCGGTACAGCGGCTCGCTCTGCGCCAGATCGGTGGAATACTCAGACAGCAGCGGCAGGCAGCTGTTGTAAGCGCTGCGCAGCGCCTCGGAGTTGAGCACGCCGTTCAGGTGCCCGACCGGCGACCAGAGGCGCGCCAGGCGGTGGCGCATCTCCTCAAGCGGCACCACCACTGTGTCGAAAGTCGGTGCCGGCAGCGCGGCGATCTCGGTCAGCCGCGCGCGCTGTGCGGCCAGCGTGGCGCGTACCGCCGGTTCCACGTGTTCAGGGCGTATGGCGTCGAAGCGCGGCAGGGGCGCATCGCCCAGCAGCGGATTATTGCTTAGCATAGCGGTAGACTGCCAGAGGCGGCACAAGATGGGAACCGTGACATGGACTACGATCTGATCGTGATCGGCGGCGGCAGCGGCGGGCTGGCCTGCGCACAGCGCGCCGCCGAACACGGTGCGCGCACCCTGCTGGTCGAGTCGGGCCGGCTGGGCGGTACCTGCGTCAACGTTGGCTGCGTGCCGAAGAAGATCATGTGGAATGCAGCACAGGTCGCTGCCGCCATCCATGACGCGCCCGACTATGGTTTCGATGTCGCGCTGGCGCGCCACGACTGGGGGCTGATCCGGCGCAAGCGCGACGCCTACATCGCGCGCCTCAACGAGATCTACGCCGCGAACCTGGACACACGTGGCGTGACGCTGCTGCGCGCCCGGGCGCGCCTCGCCGCCGCCCAGAGCGTGCAGGTCGACGGCCGCAGCTACAGCGCGCCGCACATCGTGCTGGCCACCGGCGGCCGGCCGCAGATCCCCGACCTCCCCGGCGCCGCGCTGGGCATCAGTTCCGACGGTTTCTTCGAGCTGCCGGCGCGCCCGGCCGGCGTCGCCATCATCGGCGGCGGCTACATCGCGGTCGAGCTGGCCGGCATCTTCTCGGCGCTGGGCTCGCATACCACGATGCTGCTGCGTCGCGACCGGCTGCTGCGCGAGTTCGAGCCGATGCTGGGCGAGAATCTGCTGACCACGCTGCGCGAAGAGGGCCTGGAGATTGCCACCAACGCCGCGCCCGCAGGCCTGGAGCGCCGCGCGAACGGCCAGCTGGAAGTCGCCGCCGCCGATGGCCGCCGCTTCGGCCCCTTCGACGCCGTGGTGTGGGCCGTCGGCCGGCGCGCCAACAGCGAGCAGCTGGGCTGCGAGGCGCTGCGGATCCTCCGCGACGCCGAGGGCCACATCCGCACCGACAAGTACCAGGAAACCAATGTCACCGGCATCTATGCCATCGGCGATGTGACCGGCCGCGCGCAGCTCACACCGGTCGCCATCGCCGCCGGCCGCCGGCTCAGCGACCGGCTGTTCGGCGGCATGCGCGAGCGCCTGCTCGATTACGAGAACATTCCCACCGTGGTATTCAGTCACCCGCCGATTGGCACCGTGGGCCTGACCGAGGCCGCGGCGCGCGAGCGCTACGGCGATGACATCAAGGTGTACAGCACCGCCTTCGTGCCGATGTATCACGCGATGACGACGCGCAAGCCGCGCACCGCGATGAAGCTGATCACGGCCGGCAGCGAGGAGCGCGTGGTCGGCATACACGTGATTGGCGGCGGCGCCGACGAGATGATGCAGGGTTTCGCCGTGGCGCTGCGCATGGGCGCGCGCAAGAGCGACCTGGACGACACCGTGGCGATCCATCCCAGTTCCGCCGAAGAACTCGTGACGCTGCGCTAGCCAGACTGTGCTCTCATCGCCGCTGAATGTCTGCCTCACGCTCATCGCGGTATGGGTGGGCATCGGCGCCGCCGGACTGCTGCGGCCGCTGAATGTGGTTTTTGCAGGCCGGGCGCTGTTTCTGCTCGGGGCGGTCTGTGGTCTCGCGCTGGCACTGGTGGCGGCCTGCAGCCTGTCGGCCGCGCCCGAACTGGTCGTGCTGCCGATCGGTCTGCCCGACCTACCCTTTCATATGCGGCTCGATGGCCTGTCGCGCCTGTTTCTGTTCCTGCTCGGCGCCAGTGCCTGTGGCGTATCGGTGTTCGCCGCCGGCTATTTCCGCAGTGGCCAGGGCACCGCGCCAGGTCTGTTGTGCCTGCAGTATCACCTGTTTCTGGCCAGCATGGCCCTGGTGTTGCTGGCCAATGACGCCTACGCCTTCATGGTCGCATGGGAGATGATGGCGTTGTCGTCCTACTTTCTGGTCACCACGCAGCATCGCATTGCCGAGATCCGCGCCGCCGGATTCCTTTACTTGCTGATCGCGCACGTGGGCGCCATCGCGATACTGCTGGCCTTCGGCGTATTGCAGGGTGGCAGCTGGCAGTTCACTTTTGACGCGATGCGTACCGCGCATCTATCGCCGCCGTGGGCGGCCACCGCATTCCTGCTGGCATTGTTTGGCTTCGGTGCCAAGGCGGGTCTGGTGCCACTCCACGTGTGGCTGCCGGAGGCTCACCCGGCCGCGCCATCGCCGGTATCGGCGCTGATGAGCGGTGTGATGCTCAAGACGGCCATCTATGGCATGTTGCGCATAACCTTCGATCTGCTCGGTCACCCCGTGTGGTGGTGGGGTCTGTTGCCACTGGGCATCGGTCTGTTTACTGCGGTATTCGGCGTGGTATTTGCGGCTGCCCAGACCGATATGAAACGGTTGCTGGCCTATTCCTCGATCGAGAACCTCGGCATCCTGTTTACCGGAATCGGGCTGACGATCGTGTTCACCGGTACCGGCATGGGCGCACTCGCCACGCTCAGCCTGATCAGCGTGCTGTATCACGCCCTCAATCATGCGTTCATGAAGAGCCTGCTGTTTCTCGGCACCGGCGCCGTGCTGCATGCTACCGGTGAGCGCAATCTCGGGCGTCTGGGCGGCCTGATTCATCGCATGCCCTGGGTGGCCTGGTTGACGCTGATTGGCGCCCTGGCCATTGCTGGCCTGCCGCCGTTGAATGGCTTTGTCTCCGAGTGGCTGCTGCTGCAGGCATTCCTGTTTGCCCACGAGGTTCCCAAACCTTTTATCAACATGCTGCTACCGATGGGCGCGGCGCTGCTGGTGCTGGCGGCAGCCCTGGCCGGCTATGTGATGGTCAAGTTCTTTGGCGTGATCTTTCTCGGTCAACCGCGCGAAGCAAATCTGCGCGCGGCCAAGGATGCTGGCCTGCTCGAACGGCTCGGCCTGCTGTGGCTTGCGGTGGGCTGCGTACTGCTCGGATTGCTCCCTGCCCAGATCGTGCCGCTGCTCAATCTCGTGACCCGCCAGTTCGCGCTCGGCGGCGAGCTAGCCACAGGTTCAGGCTGGTGGCGTCTGGCGCCGGTGCCCGATCGCCAGAATGGCTATGCGCCGCTCGTGTTCCTGCTTACGCTGGCGGTCGTGGTGGTGCTCACGGTCGTGGCCGTGCGTTTGCTGTATCACCACCGGATGCGCCGCGCCGCAGCCTGGGACGGCGGCTTCGCCCGGCTTGACGCCCGCATGCAGGATACCGCAGAGGGGTTTGGTCAGCCCATCCGCCATATCTTTACACCTTTCTTTGCGCTGCAGCGTGAGCTGCCCACACCCTTCGACCGGGCGCCACGCTACCGCGTGGTGATTACCGATCGCATCTGGTCCGCCGTGTACCCGCCGATTGCACGGCTGGTACAGAGCGCGGCCGACGTCAGCGCCCGGCTGCAGCAGGGTCGCATCGCGACCTATCTGCTGTACAGCTTCCTTACTCTGGTAGTCCTGCTGGCGCTGGTTATATGATTGAACTCGACTGGCTGACCCAGATCCTGGAAGTACTCGCCGCCCTGACTGCGGCGCCCATGTTTCTCGGCTGGATCACCAAAGTGCGCGCCTGGCTGCAGAATCGAAGTGCGCCGAGCCTCTGGCAGCCCTATCGCACTCTGCGTAAGTTGCTGGTGAAGGACGTCGTCATCGCCGAGAACGCGTCGGCACTTTTTCGGCTCGCCCCTTATGTGGTGTTCGGTACCATGGTGACGGCGGCGGCGCTGATCCCATCAATGGGAACCCGACTGCCGATCTCCAATGCCGCCGACGCCATTGCACTGGTAGGCCTGTTAGCCACGGCCCGGGTGTTCATGTCGTTGGCAGCAATGGATGTAGGCACTGCCTTTGGTACGCTCGGGGCGCGGCGCGAGATGATGGTCGGCTTCCTGACCGAGCCTGCACTGCTGATCGTGATTTTTCTCGCCTCGATGATTGCCGCCTCGACCGCGTTGCCTACCATCGCCGAGCATCTGGCGACCCAGTCACTGGGCCTGTACCCGAGCCTGGCGTTTTCCGGCATCGCCTTCACGATGGTGGTGCTGGCGGAAAATGCGCGCCTGCCGATTGACAATCCGGCGACCCATCTGGAACTGACGATGATCCACGAGGCGATGGTGCTCGAGTATTCCGCGCGTCACCTCGCGCTGATGGAGTGGGCGGCGGCGCTCAAGCTGCTCAACTACGCCTGCATCGGCTTTGCGCTGTTCCTGCCCTGGGGCGTCGCCACCGGCAGCGGCCCACTTTCGCTGCTGGCCGCCATGCCGATTCTGGCGGTAAAACTGACCGTTGCTGGCGTCGCCCTGGCGTTTATCGAAACCTTGTCGGCCAAGCTGCGGATCATGCGCGCGCCGGAATTTCTCGCGGCGGCATTCCTGTTTTCGGTACTCGGGCTGCTCGTACACCTGCTGCTGGGGGCCTGACCGTGCACACCATGCCGCTGGATCTGCAGCTCCTGAACCTGTTCGCCGCGCTGCTGCTGTTGCTGTCCTTCGCGATGCTGCTGCAGCGGCGCACGGTCACGCTGGTTAATATCCTGGCCATGCAGGGTGTGCTGCTGTGCGCCGCCACGCTGGTGCTCGCCTGGCGTACCGGACAGAGCCACCTGTACATCTCCGCCGCCATGACGCTGCTGCTCAAGGTGCTGCTGCTGCCCTGGCTGCTGCACCGGCTGATTCGCCGCCTGAACGTCTATTGGGACAGCGAGACCACCCTCAACGCCGCCGGCACGATGCTGGTCGGGGTCCTGATCGTGATCTTCTCCTTCGGGCTGGCGCAACCCATTTCAGCGGTGGCTAACACCGCCATGCGCAGCGCCATCGGCATTGCCATAGCGGTCATCCTGCTGGCCTTCCTGACCATGATCACGCGTCGCAAGGCCATGTCCCAGGTGGTCGGATTTCTGTCGATGGAGAACGGTCTGTTCTTTGGCGCCATGAGCGCCAGCTATGGCATGCCGATGATTGTCGAGTTCGGCGTCGCGCTGGACATACTCGTGGCCATGCTGGTACTCGGCGTGTTCTTCTTCCAGATCCGCGAGCAGTTCGACAGTCTCGATCTGCACCATCTGGAAAGCCTCAAGGAGGATCGCTAGCGTGGAGCCGCTGTGGCTGCTGGGTTTGCCGCTGGCCGGTGCAATGTGCCTGGCGTGGTGCGGCGCGCACCGGCGGGCACCGGAAATCAATGCGCTCTTCAGCCTGGGCACGCTGTTGGCCGCCTGCGTACTGACCGCCAGGGTGATGCGTTCGGGAACTTTCGCGTTCGCGCACGAACAGTTCTTCATCGACCCCTTCAATGTCTTCCTGGTGACGCTGACAGCCTTCGTCAGCTTTACCACCTCGCTGTTCTCGCGCTCTTATATGCGCATCGAGCAGGAGCACCGGCGTGTCAGTGCGCGCCAGCTGCGGCTCTACCACAGCATGTACCAGCTGTTCACGGCAACCATGCTGATCGCGCTGACCACTAACAATATGGGACTGCTGTGGGTGGCGATGGAAGCGGCAACGCTCTCGACCGTGTTGCTGGTGACGCTGTATCGCACGCCGGCGAGTCTCGAAGCGGGCTGGAAATACTTCATCCTCTGCGGGGTCGGCATCGCCCAGGCGCTGTTCGGCACGATACTTCTATATGTGGCCGCCGAGAAGGTATTGGGCAATACCGGAGTCAGTGCGCTGCTGTGGACTCATCTGAACGCGGTCAAGGTCTCGCTGGAACCGCGGGTGCTGACCATCGCCTTTGTGTTTCTGCTGGTGGGCTACGGCACCAAGGTCGGGCTGGCTCCGCTCCACAACTGGCTGCCGGATGCACACGCTGAGGGCCCGACACCAATCTCGGCAGTACTGTCCGGATTGCTGCTGAACGTGGCGATCTATGCGGTGGTACGTTGCAAGGTGCTGGTGGCCGGATCGGTGGGGCCGGATCTGCCCGGGCGCATGCTGATGGGATTTGGCCTGTTGTCGGTGGTGCTGGCGGCGCTGTTCCTGTGGCGACAGCGTGATATCAAGCGCCTGTTCGCCTACTCCTCGATCGAACACATGGGCATTATTACCTTCGGATTCGGCATGGGCGGGAGCGTAGCCACCTTTGCCGCGCTGCTGCACATGACGGTGCATTCGCTGACGAAGTCGGCGATCTTCTTCGCGGTTGGCCACGCGGCGCAGAAGAGCGGCTCGCAGCTGATGGACCATATCCGCGGGCTGATAACCCTCAGCCCGACGGTGGGCTGGGGACTGATGTTGGGAACCCTGGCGATTCTCGGCATGCCGCCGTTCGGCGTGTTCGCCAGTGAATTCCTGATGCTCACATCGGCGATGAAACAGCAGCCCTGGGCCACACCGATACTGCTGCTCGCGCTGGGCGTGGCCTTCGCGGCGATATTCGGCCGGGTACAGCCCATGGTATTCGGCGATTCATCGGCCAAGCGACTGGCGCATCCGCCGGCGTTGTTGCCGGTGTTTGTTCATCTGGCAATCGTGCTATGCCTCGGGATTTACATTCCCACGTATCTTGCCGACTGGTACCGCGCGGCTGCCCGCCTGATCGGGGGACCCTGATCATGCCGGCGACTTCGTGGTTTGAGCAGGCGAGCGCGCTACCCGGAGCTCCCGGTATCAAACGCCTGGTGACGACCTCGGCAAGCTGGCTCCAGGCGGCGCAGGAGCTGGCCACGGCAGGAGGTCGACTGCTGGCATTGTGGGCCAGCCATCACGGCGACACCGGCAGTGAGGTGCACGCTGCCATCGCGGCCGCGCCCGGCGTGCTGGTGCTCACCCTGCCCCGCTCGCCCTCGCGGCACGACTACCCGAGCCTTGGCGTCTGCTTCCCCGCTGCGGGCAGGATGCAGCGTGCGCTGCGCGATCTCTCCGGACTCGAATGCGGCGACTGGGATGCACGGCCGTGGCTGCGGCACACGGCCTGGCAGGCGCGGCGCCATCCGCTGGCCGCGGAACCGGAATTGCCCTGGCAGGGCGATGCCGCGATCGATGATTATCCCTTTGTCCGCGTCGAGGGCGACGGCGTGCATGAAATTGCCGTGGGTCCGGTGCACGCCGGCATCATCGAACCGGGTCATTTCCGGTTTTCCGTGGTTGGTGAAAAAATTCTCCGCCTCGAGGCACGTTTAGGTTACGTCCACAAGGGCATCGAGCAGCGTTTCCAGAGTCTGCCCATCCTGCAGGGGTATCGCCTCGCCGCGCGCGTCAGCGGTGACTCGACCGTCGCCTTCTCCTGGGCCTATTGCCAGGCACTGGAGGGCATGGCGGCAGTGGCTATTCCTGAGCGCGGCGCGCACTTGCGGGCCCTGGCCCTGGAGCTTGAGCGTATCGCCAACCACTGCGGCGACCTCGGTGCGCTGGGTAACGATGCCGGGTTTGCCTTCGGCATGTCGCAGTTCTCGCGCCTCAAGGAATTCGTGCTGCGGGCCAGCGAAGTAGCCTTTGGACAGCGCTACCTGTTCGATCTGGTCGTGCCAGGAGGCACGCAGGTGGATATTGCCGCCGCAGGGAGTGCCACAATCGCCGCTTGCCTGGTGAAAGTCGCGGAGCAAAGCGCGCTGATTCGGCGCATCTACAATGATCATGCGGGCGTGCGCGATCGCTTCGTGGGCACGGGCACCGTTGCTCCCACACTGGCTGCACAGCTGGGTCTGTGTGGATTCGCGGGGCGCGCCAGCGCCCAGCCCTTCGACCTGCGCGTCGATCTGCCCTGCGATCCTTATCCTGAGCTGGGCGTGGTCGCCGCCCGGCAGACCGACGGTGATGTCGCGGCCCGCGTCGCCATCCGCTTCGATGAATTGCTTGAGTCCTGCCGCCTGGTGAACTGCATTCTGGAGCGGCTGCCGCCGGGACCCTATCAGCTCGCGGTGCCAGAGCCCGCCAGCGGCACGCTGGGTATCGGGCTGATCGAGGGCTGGCGCGGCCCGGTGCTGGTTGCGCTGCAGGCCGGCCGCAGCGGCACCGTGCAGCGCTGCCACCCGCACGATCCCTCGTGGCAGAACTGGCCGGTACTCGAGCACGCCGTCATCGGCAACATCGTGCCCGACTTTCCGTTGATCAACAAATCCTTCAATCTGTCCTATAGTGGTCACGATCTCTAGCCATGCTCAAGACCCTGCAACAGATTGCGCGCATCGGCCTGGTGACGGAACCGCCGCCACCCAGTGATGCGAGTCTGCGGCTGCACGAGCTGCTGCAAACCAGCATTCACCAGATCATGGGCCGCGCCCTGTGCGTTCGCCAGGTGGACGCTGGCTCCTGCAATGGCTGCGAACTCGAGATTCACGCGCTCAGCAACCCCGTCTACAACCTGGAGGGCTTAGGGATCCGCTTTGTGGCCAGCCCACGTCACGCCGATCTGCTGCTGGTCACTGGTCCGGTGTCGCGCAGCATGGAGGTCGCCCTGAAGCGCACCTATGACGCCACGCCCGACCCGAAGCTGGTAGTGGCGATTGGCGATTGCGGTTGCACGGGCGGGATCTTCGGTGAGAACTACGCCAGCTGTGGGCGCGTACGGAATGTCATTCCGGTGGATGTGGCGGTGCCCGGCTGTCCGCCGCATCCCATCCGGATCCTCTCCGGCATACTGAGCGCGGTTACCGAGCGCGGCCCGGCTAAGCAACGCTAGCAGCGCGCCGCGCTTCAGGCGATCTTCGCATTGGCGACCTTGTCAAAATCCAGCTTCAGGTCGTCGAACATGCGCATCGCCGTGGCGCGCCCGGCACCAAAGACGCCGCCGCCCGGATGCATGAACGGGCCGACCAGGTAGAAGCGCTCGAGGCCGGGCACCGTGTATTGCGCCAGATCGGGCGTCGGGCGGTGTCCGCCCATCTGGTAAAAATACGGCGCCACGCCGTGGGCATCGCCACCAACCATGCTGTTGGGCATGTTGCGGGCATGATCGAGCGGCGTGACGATGCTGCGCGCCACGATATTGTCCGCCGTCAGGTTGCTGACGAATTTCTGATAGTGCCGCATGCTGCGATCGCCCATTGCCTCGCGGATCTCATCCCAGCGCGCCGGCCCGCCCTCTTCGAGGTTGTAGGGCGCAAAGGTGATGCCATGGAACATGCCCTTGCCCGGCGGCACGCGCGTCGGATCGTTGATGCTCTCATCACCGCCGGCGCCGAGTACGCGCTCGGAAATGCGCCCGCGCGTCAGCGCATCGAAGCTGTCGAGCATCTCGCTCAAAGTACGATCGGCCATGAATTCGAGCATGATCGCATGGCCGACTGCTTCCCCGGCCCGGTAGCGGACCTTTTCCTTCAGATCGTAATGACTCACCATGATGCTGAAGGGCGCGAGCGTGGCCCGCTCGGCACGCCGTAGTACCTTTTCCTCGACGCCCTCGATGAAGGCACGCAGCCGGTGCGGATGGATCGCGCCGATGACGCCATCCTTGGCCAGCAGCTGTTCACCGTCCTTCAGTTCCAAACCGGTAGCGCGGCCGTTCTTCACCAGCACCTTGCTGACCTCGGCATTGCAGCGCAGCTCGCCGCCGTAGTGCTCGATGCAGCGCACCAGCGCCGTGGCGAGCCGCCCGCTCCCGCCCTCGGGTTGCGAAATGCCATAGGCGTGCATCAGCCCGGGCATCAGGTACATGCCGAAACCCGTGCCCAGCTCGTCAGGTGCCTGCAGATTCTCGGATATCAACCGCAGCAGCCACATCTTGACCTTGTCGCTCTCGAACAGCTGATTGGCCATGTCGAGCGAGCTGCGCTGCATCGCATCGAGTATCTCGCGGCCTTCATCCGACTGATCGAGCATCGCGAAGAAGGCGCCCAGCGGCGGCGGCGGCACGTACATGCCGGCGAACATCAGCGGCGCCATCGCCATGCTCTTCTGCGCGAACTCACGGTAGGTATCGGCGTCCTTAGGTGAAATCTTCGCGATGCCCTCGCAGGTGCGATCGAGATCCTTGTAGGCGACCAGCGTGCTCTGATCTTCGAAGATCATCGCGTAAGGCGTGTTGTAGTTGTATTTGAGGCCAAAGCGGCTGAGCAGTCCCAGCTCGTCGTTCTGGATCATCGGGTTGGCCTGAATCATGATGTGCACGCTCGAGTGCTCATCGTGCCAGTAGCCCGGGGTGTTCAGCTCGCGCGTCACGACGCCGCCGCCCGGAAAGGGTTTGCGCTCGAGCAGCAGCACCTTCTTGCCGGCCTTGGCCAGGTACGCCGCCGCCACCAGGCCGTTGTGGCCCGCCCCCATGCACACCACGTCGTAACTTTTGGCCATCAGACTGTGCTCCCGTGCGGTTGCACCCACAATAAGCATCTGTACCATGGCCGTAAAGCAGGCACAGCGATGTGCCCTGCCCGCACGCCACTGAGCACCACGCAAGACAAAAAAATGGGCCTGCCGCCGAAGCTGGATCTGGAGCGCACGCTGCATGCGCTCGATGCGCTGCTGGGCCAGGACCGCGACCCGGCGCAGGCGCCGCATGCGCCGCAGGTGCGCGAACAGCTGCACGCGCTGGTCCGCGACATGGCGCGCGACGGCCACCGGCGCAGCGATCCGATCCGCGAGGTGTTCGCGCGCCTCGGCGACCGCTGGAGCGTGCTGCTAATCCTGTTGCTGCGTGCCAGCGATTTCCGGCACGCCACGCTACGCCGCCTGGTGGGTACAGTGGCCGCGGAGGGCGAGATCTCACAGCGCATGTTGACCTTGCGGCTGCGCGGCCTGGAAAGCGACGGCCTGATCAGCCGGCGCCTGCTGCCCACCAATCCGCCGGGCGTCGTGTATTCATTGACCGCGGCCGGCCACGGCCTGGCGGCCCAGGTCGATGCCCTGATGAGCTGGACGCGCGAGCATTCGGCCGCAATCCTCGCAGCGCAACGCCGCTACGGCGCCGGCGGCGCCGGTGCCTGAACCTGCCTGGCGAGCTGCGCCAGCGCCTGGCCCAGCGCGGTCTCGAAGGCGGCGCTCACGCTCTGCATGCGGTTGGCGCTGGCCGCCACCGTGCCTTCGGCCACTACGCTGCTGATCAGGCTGCGATCGCTCCGCCGCCCGAGCGTCGCGACCAGCTGCACCTGGATCGTCGGCGCACCCTCGCCGTGGTATTCAGCCTGGAATCGGCGGATTTCCAGCTGCAGCAGGTAGTCGGCATCCAGTGGCGCGGCTTCGCTCTGCACTGCGCGAAACCGCCCCGCCGCGCGCAGCGCATCAACCGCCGCCGACTGCAGCAGCTCCGGCAGTGGCGCCGCCCAGCGGCTGTGCGCGTAGATATCCAGCTGCTGGCCGCCACGTGTGAGCACCATCGCATCACCATCGAGGCCCGGCGCGCTTAAAGGGCGCAGCACTTTCAGCGTCGCGGTTGCCGGCGCCGAAGTCTCGGCCGCCGCCGGCAGCGGTGGCGAGAGCGTGTACACCTGGGTGGGCGATTCATTGCTGTGCAGGCCGGAACAGCCGGCCAGGCCCAGCAACAGGGCGCCTGGCGCCCAGCGTATTAATCGGGGTATTGACCGGGGCATGCTCATTGCGGCACCTCCACGCCGGCGGGCAGGGCCGGCTGGTACAGCAGCTGCGAGGGATTGTCGCGCAGGCTCCTGGACAGCTGCTGGAATTCGCGCGCCGCCGCGCGGCTGTCACGCGCCAGCGCCTCGATCTGCGGCAGACCCTCGTGCATGAAGCCCGCGAGCGCCGCGCGATTGTCGGCGAGCACGCCATCGAGTTGCGCGCTGGCCGTCGCCAGGTGATCAGCGGTGACCCGCAGGCGCTGCACCGCGGCCGCCAGGTCGGGCGCGGCAGTGTCGGCGGCGGTGCGCACCCTGCCGATCACCTCGCGTCCTTCCGCGGTGGCGCTGCGCAGCTCACTGATCAGCGCGCCGGCTTCGTGCACCGCCTGCGGCAGGCTGCTGCCGGCGCGATCCAGGCTGCTGGCCAGGCGCGTGAAGGAGGCGATGTTCTCATCCGAGAGGATGTGGTTGGCGCGCGTCGCCAGCTCGCCGACGCGCGCCGCCACCTCGGGCAGGCTGCTCAGGAACGCATCGAAGTTGGAGTGGATCGAACGAATCACCGGGTAGCGCTCACTGTCCACGCGATCCATCAGCCGCTGCGAGGTGGCGCCGGGGCGCTGCTGCTGCAGGTCGATGTACAGCAGTCCCGTGACCCCCTGCAGCGAAAGCTCGGCCAGCGTACGCGCCGAGATCGGCGCCGCCGAATCGATGTCGACCAGCACCTGCACGCGATTGGCGGCGCGCCGATCGACGCGGATGCGCGCCACGCGCCCGATATCGACGCCTAGGTAGCGTACCGGTCCGCCTTCGGAAAGCCCGCTGACGCTGCCGTCGAAATACACCTCGTAGCGGGTGTAGTGCCGCGATTCGCGGCTGTCGCTGTACCAGTAGACGAACAGCGCCGCCATGATCGCCACCAGCAGCATGAAGGCGCCCACTGCCACGTAATTCGCCTCACGTTCCATGCTGCGCTCCCCGCTGCCGCGCCCTTTCGCCCTGGAAGTATGCATGAATCCACGGCTGGGTATTCTGGACGATACCCTCGAGGGTATCGCTGATCATGTGGCCCTCGACCAGTACCCCGACGCGCGTGCAGGTGCGGAAGATCGTATCGAGGTCGTGCGTGATCATCACCACCGTGAGCTTGAGTTCGCCCTGCAGGTACAGCAGCAGCTCGTCGAAGGCCGCGGCGCTGATCGGGTCCAGGCCCGAGGTCGGCTCATCGAGGAACAGCAGGCGCGGGTCGAGCGCCAGGGCGCGCGCCAGCGCCACCCGTTTGACCATGCCGCCGGAGAGCTGCGCCGGGTATTTACCGGCTGCGTCCGGCTCCAGGCCCACCAGCCTGAGCTTCAGCATCGCCAGCTCATCGAGCCAGCGCGACTCGAGCCTGAGGTATTCGATCATCGGCAGCTGCACGTTCTGCAGCACGGTCAGCGAACTGAACAGGGCGCCGTGCTGGAAGGTCACGCCGTAGCCCGCCTTGACCTGGCGCAGTTCAGCCGGCTTGAGCGAGCCGAGCTCTCGCCCGGCCAGCAGCACCGTGCCGGCGCGCGGCTTCTGCAGGCCGAGGATGCTACGCAGCAGCACCGATTTGCCGGAGCCCGAGCCGCCCACAATGCCGAACACCTCGCCCTCCAGCACCTGCATGTCGAGGTTCTGATGCACGCTCTGGCGGCCAAAGCGGTTGACCAGTCCGCGCACTTCCAGCAGCGCCGCCATCAGATATCCATCTTCATGAACAGCACGGCGAACAGCGCGTCGGCGAGGATCACCATGAAGATCGCCTGCACCACGGCCAGCGTGGTCAGGCGGCCCAGGTCGCGCGACGAGCCGCGCACCCGCATGCCGCACCAGGTGCCGGCCAGCGCGATCAGCACCGCGAACACCGGCGCCTTGATCACTCCGACCCAGAAGGTGGTGCTGGCAATCGCCTCGTTGGCGCGATGCAGATACTGCACCAGCGGCATCCCGAGCAGCACGTGGCACAGCAGGCCGCCGCCGACCAAGCCGACAAAATCGGCGATCACCGTCAGCAGCGGCAGCGCGATGATCAGGCCCAGCACCCGCGGCAGCACCAGCACCTCCATCGGATCGACGCCGATCGCCTGCAGCGCATCCACTTCCTCGTTCAGGCGCATGGCGCCGATCTCGGCGGCAAAGGCGCTGCCCGAGCGCCCGGCGACGATGATCGCCGTGAGCAGCACGCCCAGTTCCCGCAGCACACCGACCGTGACCAGATCGACCACGAAGATGTCGGCGCCGAACTTGCGCAGCTGCTGCGCACCCATATAGGCGAGGATTACGCTGATCAGGAAGGCGATCAGCGCTACGATCGGGATCGCGGTGATGCCGGTGTCATAGACATGGCGCGTGATCGAGGTCGGCCGCCAGTGGCGGAGCTTCAGGCCGCCGCGCACGCTGGCCATCGTGACGCGGCCCAGGAAATCCAACCCCGACTCCAGCAGCTGCCAGTTGCGCACTGTGCGCCGGCCCAGATCCTCGACCGCAGCCGCGGCGTCGGGCCACTGACCGCTTTCCGCCGCCAGCTGGGCGCTGGCGCTGGGCGCCGCCAGCGTCCGGCCCAGCAGGTCCAGAGCCGGGGGCGGCTGGCCGGCAAAGCTGGTGTGGACGCCGGCCGCCTCGACACCCGCCAGGAAGTCGCGCAACAGCCAGGCCGCAGAGATATCAATCTGCGCGTCGGCCGCGGCCACCTGCAGCCGCTGCGCCCCGCCCAGCGGTACCGCGGCCAGTTCGGCGCCGATGGCGCCGAGCGCGGCGATGCGCCACTCGCCGCTCAGCGCGAGCACGACGCCCTCACCCTCCCGGCGCGCCGCGCAGTACATGTCAGCGCCGGTTCAAGCCAGCGTCTTGTGCGTGCCATCGCACAGCGGCGCCTTCAGGCTGCGCTTGCAGGCGCACAGCCAGATCTGCCCCGAGCGCGCAGGCGTAAGGCTCAGCGGACTGAAGGGCCCGCCCTTGTGCGAGCCGTCGCAGAACGGCTGGTTCGCCGACTTGCCGCAGGCGCACCAGTAGTAGGTCTTGCCGGCCTCGACCTCGACCGCGATCGGCGCGCGCGCCGCAATTACAGCTTCCGTCATGGTGCACACTCTATGCCGTAGACACACTCTATAATGCCACTAAACTCACAGTCCTCTAGTCCCCGCCGCGCCACCCGGAGCCTCAATGAAGCAGCCCATGAATGTCGCCATCACCGGCGCCGCCGGCCAGATCGGCTATGCCCTCGCCTTTCGCGTGGCTTCCGGCCAGATGCTCGGGGTTGACCAGCCCGTTAACCTGCACCTGCTGGAGATCACCGCAGCGCTCCCTGGACTCCAGGGTGTGGCGATGGAACTGAACGATTGCGCCTTTCCGACCCTCAACCGGGTGGTGGCCAGCGACGATGCACAGGTGGCGTTTCGCGACTGCCACGCGGCGCTGCTGGTCGGCGCCCGCCCGCGCGGACCGGGCATGGAGCGCAAGGACCTGCTGCTCGCCAATGCGGCGATATTCTCGGCGCAGGGCAAGGCGCTCAACGCCGTGGCCGATCGCGGCGTGCGGGTGCTGGTGGTCGGCAACCCCGCCAACACCAACGCATTGATCGCCCGCGCCAATGCGCCGGCACTCCCGGCCGCGCATTTCACCGCCATGACGCGCCTCGATCACAACCGCGCGCTCGCGCAGCTGGCCGAGAAGACCGGTACCCACGTCGCCGACATCCGCCGCATGACCATCTGGGGCAATCATTCCTCGACGCAGTACCCGGATCTCGGCCACTGCCTGGTCAAGGGCAAGCCCGCCAGAGATCTCGTCGATCGGACCTGGATCGAACAGAGCTTCATCCCGACCGTACAGCAGCGCGGCGCGGCGGTGATCAAGGCGCGCGGTTCATCCTCGGCGGCCTCGGCTGCCTCTGCGGCGATCGATCACATGCGCACCTGGTTCCAGGGTACAGCGGACGGCGACTGGGTCAGCATGGGGATCCCCAGCGATGGCAGCTATGGCATCGGTTCGGGCATCATCTATTCGTATCCGGTGACCTGCCGCGGCGGGCAATACCAGATCGTGCAGAACCTCAGCGTAGATGATTTCAGCCGTCCTAAGCTGCTGGCCACGGAACAGGAACTGCGCGAAGAGCGCGACGGAGTCAAAGACCTGCTGGGTTGATCATGTACGGCGCCATCATCACGGTAGTCTTCATCCTGGCGGTGCTCTATCTCGCTTACCGGCGGCTGCCGTTGTTCGCCTACACGCTGACTTTCACTGTACTGCTGGCCGCCTACATGCTGCTTGGGAATCCCGGCGGCATCTGGCAGGGTATCCTGTGGCTGCTGCTGGTGTTCCTGTGGCTGCTGAATGTGCGGCCGCTCCGCAAGGCGGTGATCAGCCGGCCGGCCTTGCGCGGCTACCTGCGCCTGCTGCCGAAGATGTCCGCCACCGAGCGCGAAGCGCTCGAAGCCGGCACGGTGTGGTGGGATGGCGAGTTGTTCACCGGCAATCCCGACTGGAGCAAGCTGCGCGCCAACCCGCCGGCGCGACTCTCGGCCGAGGAGCAGGCCTTCCTGGATGGTCCCTGCGAGCAGCTGTGCCGCATGCTCGATGATTTCGACATCACGCACCGGCGCGGCGATCTGCCGCCCGAGGTCTGGGAGTTCCTGAAGTCGCAGGGCTTCTTCGCGATGATCATCGGCAAGCAGTACGGCGGCCTGCAGTTTTCCGCCTATGCGCACTCCTGCGTGCTGGTGAAGCTCGCCAGCCGCAGCGTGACCTGCGCTTCCACCGTGGCGGTACCCAATTCACTCGGCCCCGCGGAGCTGCTCAATCATTACGGCACCGAGGCACAGAAGAACCACTACCTGCCGCGCCTGGCCAAGGGCATCGACATCCCCTGCTTTGCGCTGACCGGCCCGCGAGTCGGTTCCGACGCCGCAGCGCTCCCCGACACCGGCGTCGTCTGCCGCGGCATGTGGGATGGCCAGGAAGTGCTGGGCCTGAAGCTCAACTTCTCCAAGCGCTACATCACGCTGGCGCCGGTGGCCACGGTGATCGGGCTGGCATTCCGCATGTTCGACCCCGAGAGACTCCTCGGTGGCGCGACGGATCTCGGCATCACCTGCGCGTTGATAAGCCGCGACACGCCAGGCGTGGAGATCGGCTCGCGGCATTTTCCGCTGAACATCCCGTTCCAGAACGGTCCGGTGCGCGGCCACGAGGTGTTCGTGCCCATCGACAGCATCATCGGTGGGCCGAGGATGGCGGGCCAGGGCTGGCGCATGCTGGTCGAGCAGCTCTCGGTCGGCCGCTGCATCTCCCTGCCATCGAATGCCACCGGGGGTTCGAAGGCGGCGATCTTCGCGAGCGGCGCCTACGCGCGCATCCGCCGGCAGTTCAACATGCCGGTGGGCCGCTTCGAGGGTGTCGAGCAGGTGCTGGCACGCATGGTCGGTCTCACCTACATCATGGATGCCGCGCGCAGCGTCACCGCCGCCGCGATCGACGCCGGCGCCCGCCCGGCGGTGCCAGCCGGCATCCTCAAGCACCATGTCACCGAGATGGGCCGGCGCGTCGCCAACGATGCGATGGACGTGCAGGGCGGCAAGGGCATCATGCTCGGGCCGCGCAATTACTTAGGCCGCGGCTACCAGTCGATTCCGATCGCGATCACGGTCGAAGGCGCGAATATTCTCACCCGCAGCCTGATCATCTTTGGCCAGGGCGCGATCCGCTGCCATCCCTTCGTGCTGCGCGAGATGACGGCCGCGCGCAATCCGGACCGCGAGCGCGGTGTCGATGACTTCGATCGCGCGCTGTTCGGCCACATCGGCTTCACGATCTCCAATGCCGCGCGCGCCTTCGTGATGGCGCTGACCTTCGCGCGCTTCGAGAGCGTCCCGGATACCGGCGCCACGCGCCGTTACTACCAGCACATCGAGCGCTTCAGTGCCTCCTTTGCCTTCGCCACCGATGTCGCGATGCTGACGCTCGGCGGCTACCTGAAGAAGAAAGAGAGCATTTCCGGACGCCTCGGCGACGTGCTCTCGGCGATGTACCTGGCCTCGATGGTGCTCAAGCAGCACGAGGACCACGGCAGTCCGCCGGAAGACCTGCCGATCGTCGAATGGGCCTGCCGCGAGCTGCTCTACCAGGCGCAGGAACAGCTGCACAATGTGCTGCGCAATTTCCCCAACCGGCCGATGGCGGCGTTCATGAGGATGTGCATTTTTCCGCGCGGCCGCACCTACTTCGCGCCCGGCGACCGGCTCGGCCGCAAGGTGGCCGACCTGGTGCTGAATGCGTCGGCAAGCCGCGACCGGCTCTGCCACGGCGTGTATCGCGAGGTGCACGGCGGCAATCCGCTGGGCCAGCTGCAGCAGGCACTGGAACTCACCCCGCAGGCCGAAGTCATAGAAAAGAAGCTGCGCGTCGAGGGCGTCAAGACCGGTCGTATCGGAGCGCTCGATCTGCCGGGCCAGATCGAGGCGGGCTTAGGCCTGGGCATCATCAGTGCCGCGGAGGCCGAGATGCTGCGCGACTACGACCTGCGGGTCATGGACATCGTCAATGTCGATGAGTTCGCCGCCGACGATCTGGGACAGCGCGGCGACTGATCCGCCACGGCCCACGCGCTGATCACGAAGCTCAGATCATGTATCCCGCCTTCTTCGGCATCGCCGAGAAACCCTTCGCGATCACGCCCGATCCGCGCTACCTGTACTTGGGCGTACGCCACGCCGAAGCGCTGGCGCACCTGGTGTACGGCATCACCGAGGCCGGCGGCTTCATCCAGCTGACCGGCGAGGTCGGCACCGGCAAGACCACCACGATCCGATCCTTGCTGGCGCGCACGCCGGGCAATGCCGAGATCGCACTGATCATCAACCCGCGGCTCTCGCCGCTGGAGTTCCTGCAGACCATCTGCGAGGAACTCGGCATCGGGCTGCCGGACGCGGCGCTCGGCAACGGCAAGGAGCTGGTCGATCAGCTCAACAGCTACCTGCTGCGCGCCCACGCCGCCGGGCGGCGCGTGGTGCTGATCGTCGATGAGGCGCAGAACCTCAGCGCCGACGTGCTCGAGCAGGTGCGGCTGCTCACCAACCTCGAAACCGAATCGCAGAAGCTGCTGCAGATCATTCTGATCGGCCAGCCGGAACTGCGCACGCTGCTCGAGCGCAACGACCTGCGGCAGCTGGCGCAGCGGGTCACGGCCCGTTATCACCTGGAACCGCTGGGGCGCGAGGACACGCTGGCCTACGTACGCCATCGCCTGCGGGTGGCCGGTGCCACCAGCGATATCTTCACGCCGGCGGCACTGCGCGAGATCTACCGGCTCAGTGGCGGCGTGCCGCGGGTCGTCAACGTGATCTGCGATCGCGCGCTGCTGGCCGCCTATGCCGGCGAACAGCACGAGGTGGGTGCGCAGCTGGTGCGCCGGGCCGCGAGCGAAGTGTTCGACCGCCCGCTAGCGCCGGGCTGGCTGAAGCCGCTGATCAGCGGCATCGTGCTGCTGCTGATCGCCGCGACTGCGACGCTGCTTTGGCGCCTGGCCCCGTGGCAGCGCAATGCGCCGGCGGCAGCGGTGAACGCGGCGCCGGCGCCGGCACCGATCGTTGCGCCGCTGCCCCGGCCCACGCTGGGGGCGCAACTGGCGCAGGCCGGCACCGATACCGGCACCGACGTGGCCTTCGCGCAGCTGCTGAAACTCTGGAATGCCAGCTACCAGCCGGGACCCACCGATGGCTGCGGCCAGGCCAGCGCGCAGGGGCTCGAATGTGTGACGCTGCGTGGCTCACTGGCGCAGCTGCGCGATCTGAACCGCCCTGTGATCCTGATGCTCAGCGATAGCAGCGGCAGGCCGTTGCAGGCGGTGCTCACCGGTATCGGCGATGAAGACGTGCAGCTGCAGATCGGCGCGCGCAGCCTGCGCGCCTCGATTGCCGAGCTGTCGCGCTACTGGTTCGGCGACTATGTGCTGCTCTGGCATCCGGCGGTGCCAGCGGTAACGGAGCTGCGCAGCGGCACGCGCGGGCCCGCGGTGCGCCAGCTGCACGCGCAGCTGCTGCAATGGCGCGGCGCCGATCCGGCACAACGCCCTGGCACGCTGTATGACGCGGCATTGAAGCAGCTGGTGGAAGAATTCCAGCGGGAGCATCATCTGGCTGTGGACGGTATCGCCGGCATGGAAACACAGCTGAGCCTGGATGCCGCGGTCGCCGCGCCCGGCACTCCGGTACTGGGCGCCATGCGCGCCGCACCGACCGGACCTTAGGCCATGTCATTCATACTCGACGCGCTGAAGAAATCCGAGGCCGAACGCCAGCGACAGGCGGGCCCGGCATTACTGGAAATGCGGGTGCTGCCGCCACAACGCCGGCTGCCGCTGTGGGCAATCGCGGTAGGCGTACTGCTGATCGTGAACGTGGTGGTACTCGGCT
>Ga0209069_10000083_pt1 | contig 32241 bp, 20 predicted proteins | sample Str013_2_FD_187202 | JGI IMG/M metagenome (GOLD analysis project Ga0209069, IMG submission 187202) | Freshwater sediment microbial communities in response to fracking from Pennsylvania, USA - Straight Creek_MetaG_SC_2013 (SPAdes) (version 2) | ecosystem: Environmental > Aquatic > Freshwater >...
AGAATATATTATGGAATGTATGTTGCATTTTACCTTGATTAACGATAGTACAACCAAACTTGAAATCCAGGTATTAAATGCCAAGGTTCATATAAGTGATGAATTAATTCCAAGCCCTCCCCATTTTGTGAATAACCCAATTTATAGGAATGTAAATCCTACAACAATTGAAGAGTATAAGATTTTACAATGCTTTGGAAAAGGATTGGGCGTAATTAATGGAATGCCCGAATTGAAACTTCGCTAACAGGTATTATCGCCCTGCCGGTAAGTAGGCTACCATCAATTTTATCGCTTTCTTTAAAGAATAATATATAATAAACAAGTGTATTTTCATATTGCAGGTGGTCTGCAAATTAAGGAAAGAGCGTAGTCACGAAGCTTCGGGACTACGCTCAGTATCAGGGATTCCTTTAATAATCTTGAAAAAAACCAATGATGAAAGTTTTTTATTATTACTGGTATTTATTTTATAAAAAATTTTGGGATCCTGATCCGCAACTGGGTGCAACATTAGCTTTTACATTTTTAGAATCACTCTTAATTAATGTAATACTCGAGATTATTTTAGCCAATGTTTTTTGTTTTCGTCTCTCCAAATATTATATGATCGGTATTCTTGGAATATGCTTATTGACAAATACATTTTATTTTTTTACCTCGAAGAAAATCAAACAGATTGTTAATAGGGAACCCAAATATTTTAATAACCACAGGCTTACAATTTTCCTTGTTTTTTCAATTAGTCTAGCACTTATATCAACATTATTTTGGACAGGAGACTATGTAAATAGAATTCTTGTGAGTTGTCACTAAATTCATGAAATTGGCCCTCACACAAAGCGAAGCTTGTTTTTACAAAAAGATTTCTTAGCGTTTCTCTGTTAAATCCAGCCAAAATTGCCATTTCAGCCTTAATCCCCTAAGTTGGTAGTGGTCACATAGTTATACTTCTAAGGTTTTACACCCCTTCGCTGAAATTGCCCTTAAAATGACGGTTCTATGACGAAAACAGTGAACAATCAGGGGTAATTGATTATTACTTAAGGCAGGACCCCCATAGGGTTAGGTGTATTGAAGTTTGAACCGTAAATTTGCATCTATACCATGTTACAGCCACTAGACATATTATCACTCGCCCACCGGCAGCCCATCATGCAGGAAGAACTCCAATTGCTGCAGGAAAAGGAACAGCAGATTCCGGGTTCGGTGCTATATGTCATCAAACGCTACCGCAAACAACCGCAGTGGAACATTGAAGACATGGGCATGATGGTGTACAATTACAAGAAAGACGATAAAAGGGAATCTTTCCTGGAACTTCGTTTCTGCGTTTCGGGGAATGTATACTGCAAACAAAAAAACATTGAGTGCGACAATTGCAAATTCAATGCTTCCAAATCCTGTTCTGAAAGAATTGAAAGCGTGGATGTGGTCAATTTCCGTTTCTCCACTGTTCACCTGTCACAATTTGTGAAGTCGAATAAGATGGGCGACAAACTGAGTGAGGATATCCTCTCCTTCAAACATACTTCCTCGTTCTCCAAAACATTGTCGCTTTGCAGCCGCACCCGCATGGTGCTGGAAGCATTGCTCAACCATAGCTATACCGATAGCCTGGAAAATATTTACATCAACGCACAAACACAAATGCTCCTGCTGTACAGCCTGGAGTGCATGCTGGGCGAAAAAGAAGTAGATAGCTTCCAGTGTAAGTTCCTTGCCAATGAACAGGACCGCGAAAAAATTGTGAAGGCAAGAGAAATATTATTACAGCACATCGGCGAACCGCTCACCATCAAAGAACTGAGCCGTAAAGTAGCCATCAACGAATGCTACCTGAAAAAAGGCTTTAAAGAACTATTCGGCACCACCATCTTTGATTTTTACCAAAGTCAGCGGATGGAACATGCACGCTACCTCCTGTATGAAAAAGGACTGAGCGTAACAGAAGTTTCAATGCTGTTGGGCTATTCTTCCATTTCGCATTTCTCTACCGCATTTAAGAAACACACTGGTTTAAAACCATGTGAGTTGCTGTTTCATTAATCGATTCCGTCATCTTATTGTCAGTTTCCTTTTTGCGTAAATGCATTTCCCGCCACCGTAACAAGTTGTGATAAAGCCATCTTTTCTTTGCGTTCTAAAAAGAAACAAGTGAAAAGATTAATTGCTTATTCGTTGATGTTATCCCTATCGCTGCTTATCTCTCTTAGTTCGTTTTCTCAAACCGGTTCAATAAAAGGGTATATTAAAACAAGTGACGGAAAGCCCGCCGCTTCCGTAAACATTCGCCTGAAAGAAACAAAAAGCGGAACCAGCAGCACTGAAGACGGTTCCTATCAATTAAGAAATATAGCTCCGGGGAAGTATACCATCATCGCTTCTTTTGTTGGATTGATACCAGTCGAGAAACCACTGGAGGTAAGTGCCAACGAAACACTGTCATTCGATCTCACCCTTGCTGAAAGCGCCAGCCAGCTTTCTGAAGTTGTGGTAACCGGCCTTCGCTCCCTGAATGAAAGAACAAGTTCGGTTGGAAAAGCTCCGATTAAAGCGATGGACATGCCCCAAAGTATGGTTGTAATTAACCATGATATTTTGGAGCGCCAGCAAACGCTTCGCCTAAGCGAGGCACTGATGAATATAAGTGGGGTATATATTATGGGTACCACTGGTGGCGGACAGGAAGAAATTGCAGGCCGTGGTTATGCATTTAACAGCAGCAATACCTTTAAAAATGGCGTTCGGTATAATAACGGCGCCATTCCCGAAATAAGTGCGCTGGAAAAACTGGAAGTAATAAAAGGTAGCGCCGCCGTATTGTATGGAAATGTAGCTGCTGGTGGTATACTCAACCTGGTAACCAAGAAACCCAGGTTTGAGAATGGCGGTGAACTTTCATTGCGGGCGGCCAGTTACGGATTTTATAAACCTTCCTTTGATATATATGGTCCCATCAATAAGAATATTGCCTACAGGGTGAATACTACCTATGAAAAAGCGAACAGCTTTCGCGACAATGTACATTCCCAACGCTATTATATCAATCCCTCTTTACTGGTTAAAATAGGAAAGCAAACTGAACTATTGCTGGAAGGCGATTACCTGGATGATAAACGTACGAGTGATTTTGGGGTGGGCGCCATTAACTATTCATTGATAAATATTCCGCGAAGCAGGTTCCTCGGTGCATCATGGTCTTATTACAATACCGAACAGAAAACAGCAACTGCCACCATCACCCATCGCTTTAATAAAAACTGGGAATTGCGCAGCACCACCGGTTATCAATCCTTCAACAGTGATTTATCTGGCACTACCCGGCCCAATGGCAGCAGCCAGTTTATCCAGCCGGATGGCAGGTGGGTGCGTGGTTTGCAACGCAGCGGTTCCCATGAAAACTACCTGATTACACAATTTGATCTGACTGGTTGTGTACAAACCGGGAAATGGAAGCATATTTTATTATTGGGCGCAGACGCTGATAACTACCATACCGATGCACTGGCCTATGCTTATTCAAATGCTGCACTGGGTAATAAAAATATCTATGATACCATCAACGTATTTGATTTGGGTAAATACAAACAACGCAACGATATCCCTGATATTACCGCTACCACCATTACCCATACAGTGCAAAGAAGGGCTGGGTTGTATGCGCAGGATTTAATCAGTATTACTGAACAATTAAAATTGCTGGCAGGAATCCGTTATACTTACCAGGAGTCAATAAATGGATATGTTGATTCACTGGTAAAAAACTCCCGGACAAATACGATTGGTACTGCTGACAAAGCATTTTCTCCAAGAGCAGGTTTGGTTTATCAACCGGTTAAAACCATTTCATTGTTTGCGAGTTATTCCAACTCATTTACTTTAAACACAGGAACCGATATTTATCTCAACCCTTTAAAGCCTTCTTTTATAAATCAATATGAGGCAGGCATAAAAACTGAATTGTTTAAAAGAAATGTATCGGCAAATATTACCGTCTACCGGATTGTAAACAGTAACCTTGCGCAGATGGCAATAACCGACGCCAGCGGCAATGCCAATAACAACAGCAATATAAAAGAACTTGCGGGAGAAGTAACCAGTAAGGGAGTGGAAATCGATATCATGAGTAAGCCCATACAGGGATTTCAGTTTATCGGGGGATATAGTTACAACCAAACAAAATATACAAAGAGCAATACTTTTGTGGTGGGCAGCAAACTCAGGTATAATCCCGAACATACCGCCAATGCCAGTGTTCATTATACATTTGATGAAGCGGGCATATTGAAAGGATGGTCAGCGGGATTTGTTGCTTATTATATTGGAAAGCGGGTAGCGGGCCGCTCCACCACGGTTGCCAGCCCAACATTTGCATTAATGCCAATACCGGATTATGTTCAATTGGACGCGTCGGTTGCTTATACTGTTCAAAAATTAACCCTGCGACTAAAATGCAGCAACTTACTCAACCGGCTGAGTTATTATGTACATGATGACAATAGTGTAAATCCTATTGCTCCAAGACAGGTAGCTGCTTCCATTAGCTTAAAGCTATGAGCTAATTAATTTCTTTGAGGCTCTCTGCGGCAGCATTGATGGTATAATCAAGATCTGCTTTGGTTAGTGCATTGTTCAGGAACCAGGATTCAAATGCAGAAGGCGGTAAGTATACGCCACGTTTGAGCATGGCATGAAAGAATAATTTAAACCTTTCGTTATTGGCTGAAGCTGCAGAAGCAAAATTAATAACGGGTTTGTCACTAAAGTGAATGCTGATCATGGAGCCAAATTGGTTGATCACAAATGGCTGGTTCCATTCCTTCAGTACTTTATGTAAACCATCCCGCAGGTAAGCGGTCTTTCCTTCCAGTTCGGTATAAATAGATGGATTGTTTTTTAATTCAGTCAGCATGGTATAACCCGCAATCATGGCAATAGGATTGCCACTCAGGGTACCAGCCTGGTACACACTTCCCAACGGTGAAATATGCTGCATGATTTCTTTTCTTCCCCCAAAAGCGCCTACAGGCATGCCACCGCCAATTACTTTTCCGTAGGTAACAAGATCGGCATTGATGCCCAATGTTGCCTGTGCACCACCAGCAGATAAACGGAAGCCTGTCATTACTTCATCAAATATCAATAGCATGTTTTCTTCATCACATATTTTTCTCAATCCTTCCAGGAAACCCGGCGCGGGAAGAATACAACCCATATTGCCTGCCACCGGCTCCACGATAATCGCTGACAGTTCACCCATATGCTGCTTCACCAATTTTCTTACAGCATCCAGATCGTTGTAGGCGCAGGTGAGGGTATCACTGGCAACGCCTGCCGTAACACCCGGCACAGTTTGAATATTAAAAGTAGCGACACCACTTCCGGCTTTTACCAGGAATGCATCTGCATGACCGTGGTAACAACCTTCAAACTTGATAAATTTATTTTTTCCTGTAAATCCTCTCGCCAATCTCAATGCACTCATACAGGCTTCTGTACCACTGCTCACCATTCTAATCATGTCCACGTTTTGCGTCATGCCGGTGATAAGTTCGGCCATTTTAATTTCCAGTTCAGTGGGCGCACCAAAGGAAGTGGAATAAGCTGCATATTCCTGTATGGCTTTTACCACGGGTTCATATGCATGGCCCAGGATCATTGGCCCCCAGGAAGCGATATAATCAATGTATCTGTTTCCATCCGCATCAAAAAGATAGGCACCCTTGGCGTGCGTAATAAATAACGGTGTGCCACCCACACTTTTAAAGGCGCGTACAGGAGAGTTTACACCGCCGGGTATTGTTTGCTGTGCACGGGTAAATAACTGCTGGCTCTTTTCGTACATATTAATGAGTTGTTTTCTATCCTGCATTAAGAAATAAGCTTTACGGCGTCTTTGGCGAAATAAGTAGCAATCAAATCAGCGCCGGCTCTTTTAATGGCGGTGAGCGTTTCCAGTATTGCTTTGTTCTCGTCCAGCCAGCCCATTTTTGCCGCTGCTTTTATCATGGCGTATTCACCACTGATATTATAGGCGCTCACGGGCACTTGTACCGCATTTTTCACCTCCCGGATAATATCGAGATAAGCGAGTGCCGGTTTTACCATCACAATGTCCGCGCCTTCTTCTATATCCATTAATGTTTCTTTGATGGCTTCGGTCCTGTTGGCATAATCCATCTGGTAGGTTTTCTTATCACCAAATCCCGGCGCTGAATCCAGTGCATCGCGGAAGGGACCATAGAAACAGGAAGCATATTTGGCACTGTAACTCATGATACCTGTTTTGGTGAAATTATTTTCTTCCAACGCTTTTCTTATGGCAGCAATTCTTCCATCCATCATATCGCTGGGCGCCACAAAATCCGCTCCTGCCCGTGCATGGCTCACACTCATCTTTGCCAATACTTCAACTGTAGCGTCGTTTACAATTTCATTGTTTTCAACAATACCATCATGGCCAAAGGAAGAATAAGGATCGAGCGCCACATCTGTCATCACCACCATTTCCGGTACGGCATCTTTGATGGCTTTGATGCTTCTTTGCATCAGTCCATTGGGGTTATACGCTTCCTTTCCTGTATTGTCTTTCCATTCGTCTTTGCATTTAATAAAAAGCAGCACGCATTTAATGCCCATGCTCCAGAGCTCTTTCACTTCTTTAACAGTTACATCCATTGAATTGCGGTAATAACCAGGCATGGACGCAATCTCCATTTTTATATTGCTGCCTTCATCAATAAACAGCGGAACGATAAAGTCTGTGGGAGCCAAGCTGGTTTCGGCTACCATGTTCCTGATGGCGGGGCTGGTTCTTAATATTCTGTTCCTGCGTTGTAGGTACATATAGGAAAATTAAAATCGGTAAAGAAAATTACTTGTTCATTCATGGGTTATCAAATCCAGTCACGGGGATGCAGGCATGCCTGTTGCAATTCATCTTCAGCGCTTCCCGACAATGGCAGGTAATTGTATTCCCATCTTGCCCTTGGTGGAAGGCTCATGAGAATGCTTTCTGTTCTGCCATTTGTTTTTAATCCAAATATGGTACCCCGGTCATGTATTAAATTAAATTCCACATAGCGGCCCCTTCTTATTTCCTGCCATCCTATCTCTCTTTCACCATAGGGAATATCCTTTCTTTTTTCAATGATTGGAAGATAGGAAGAAAGGAAGGCATTGCCATTTGACTGCTGAAAAGTAAATAACCTTTCTGCATCGGTATCATCCACCGGGCGAAGGTAATCGTAGAATACACCTCCAATGCCCCGCATTTCATTGTTGCGATGGGTATTGGTAAAATATTCGTCGCAATATTTTTTATATTTTGCATAGAGTTCACTGCCAAAGGGATCGATTGCAGACTTTAAGGTATGATGAAAATGACGCGCATCTTCTTCAAATAAATAATAGGGGGTAAGGTCAGCGCCGCCACCAAACCAGCGGTCAATCACAAGGCCCTGTTCATCGTACAATTCAAAATAGCGCCAGTTGGCGTGTGTGGTGGGAACATAGGGATTAAGCGGATGCAATACCAGCGACAGGCCGCCGGCAAACCAGCGGTCACCGTCCAGCTTTAAATACTTTTTCATTCTCTCCGTTACATGGCCATATACCACAGAAGTATTTACGCCCCCTTTTTCTATTATATTCCCGTTTGCAATAACACGCGTAATTCCGCCACCGCCTTTCCCTTCAGCTCTTTCCCAACTGTCTTCTGCAAACTTCGGACCGCCATCAGCTTCTTCCAGTCCCGCACAAATGCGGTCCTGCAGGGAATGGATAAAGTCGATCCATCTTCCCCTGAATGCTTTTGTTTCGGTTTTATCAACAAGCTGGTTATCCATACTGCAAGGTTAAAGCAACAATTATTTATTTAAACCGGTGGTTCTTTACGGTATCCACAAATGCCTTTGCATGATCCACGGGTGTATTGGGTAAAATGCCATGCCCCAGGTTGGCGATATGGTGACCGGGGCCAAATGCATCCAGCATCGCCGTCACCTCTTTTTTAATCACAGGAATTGGTGACAATAACTTTGCCGGATCGAAATTTCCCTGGAGGGTTACTTTATTACCTGCCAATTTTCTTGCCGTACCTGGTGCGATGCACCAGTCAATTCCCAGTCCTTGTGCTCCGGTGGCTGTCATTGCTTCCAATGAATGCCAGGCGCCTTTTGCAAATATAATTACGGGTACTTCGTCTTTCAGTGCTGCCACTATTTGCCTGATGTATTTTAAGGAGAGGTTTTCAAAATCATCCGGCCCCAGTAATCCGCCCCAACTGTCAAACACCTGCAATATATCGGCGCCTGCTTTTGCCTGTCCCTTTAAATAGGCAATGGTAGTATCTGTTATCATTTGCAACAATTGGTGCGCCAGTTCGGGTTGTGTATAGCAAAATGCTTTTGCCTCGTCAAATGTTTTAGAGCCCTTTCCCTGTACCATATAACAGAGCAGGGTCCATGGGGCGCCTGCAAATCCAATCAACGGAACGCGGCCGTTCAATTCCTGTTTGATTAGTTTAATGGCGTCGAATACATAGTGAAGCGTCTCATCCACATTGGCAACACGTACTCGAGTAAGGTCTGTTTTTGTTTTTATTGGTTCGGGCAATACGGGTCCCTTGCTTTCTATCAATTGTACTTCAAGACCCATTGCCTGTGGTACCACCAATATATCAGAGAAGAGGATGGCTGCGTCTACGCCCACAATGTCTACTGGTTGCAAAGTAATGGCAGCAGCCAGCTCAGGGGTTTGGCAGCGCTCGAAGAAACCATATTTCTCTCTCAACAGCATGTACTCGGGCAGGTAACGACCAGCCTGCCGCATCATCCATACAGGTGTCCTTTCCGTTGCTTCGCCGCGCAATGTCCTTAGTATCAAATCATTTTTTATCGTGCTCATAGTATAATTGTCGTATATAAAAAACTATTCAATAACCAGCCGTCAGCGTTCATTGTTGACGAAATAATTGAACACTTTCTCCATTAAATTTTCCTTGCCGGGCTCGTCGCTTATAATAATGGTATTACTGCTGTGTTTTTTTATGGCTGCGGCCGTGGTTTTGCCAATGGCAAATAATATGGTATCCCCGGTTATTTTATTCTTTAAAAAAAAACTTTCCACTGCGCTTGGGCTAAAAAACAAAATGCCATGGTATTTCCTGTCTACTTTATGTGGCGTGAGGATGGTATGGTACACCACAATTTCATTTACATCTATATCATTGGCCATTAATTGAGTGGGCAGTTCGTCCCTTCGCTGGTCGCCGCAAAAAAAGATGACTTCTTCGGTAATACCATCTACAATGATGGATTCTGCCAATTCGGTGGCATTGGATGCAGTGCCTGCGATGCTTTCCTCGCCAAAGTATTTCTTCACCAGGTCGTGGGTGGTTTTGCCCATACAATAGATTTGCCAGTCGGGTTGTTCATCCATTATAAAAGTTGCCACTGCTTCTACTGCATTCATACTGGTAAATACCACTACGGTGGATAGCAACAGTGCCTGCTCAATTTCCTGTTGTACTTCAACGGATAAAATAGGTTCAGTATCTATGAATGACAATACATCAATTAAAATACCCTGGTCACGTGCATCTTTCACCTGCTCATCGCCCAGAGGCCTTGTGGAAAGGATATGTATGTTATTTTGATTCATTGCGGATACAGTCGGCAATTTCTTTACCACCGGTTAGTAATATTTCTGTTGCTGCTTTTGTTCCAAGGTCATTGTCATCCAGTGAACTGCAGTTCATTTTTATTTCTGCTTTATTGGAACCATCGGACGATACAATGTTTCCCGTAAATATCAATTCATTGTTTTCAACGACGGCCAGTGCGCTGATGGGTGTTGAACAACCACCCAGCAATGCTTTCAGGAAATCTCTTTCTGTTTTTACACACAATGCCGTATTCGCGTCGTTGAAAGCGGCACAGGCTTCGAGGCTTTTAGGATCGTTTTGCCGGCCTACTACCATAATGGCGCCCTGTGCGGGGGCGGGCAACATCCAGTCGAGCTCAATAGAATTTTCCGGTCTTAGTTCAATACGTTCCAGTCCTGCGGCGGCAAAGATGGCGCCGTTCCAATTGCTTTCCGCTACTTTTCTCAGCCTTGTATTAACATTACCGCGTAAATTTTCAATGCGGTGGTTTTTATAGCGGTGAAGCCACTGTGCTTTTCTGCGAATGCTGCTGGTGGCGATGGTGGCGGTTGATTGAACATCTGCCAGAAATGATTTATCCTCTTTAAATACAAATAAATCTTTGTAAGAAGCTCTTTTCAGAACAGCAGCCTGTACAATGCCTTTTGCCAGTTGTACCGGCACATCTTTCATGGAATGAACAGCAATGTCTATTTTATTATTCAGTAAGGCAATATCCAGGCTCCTGGTAAATACGCCCTGCACGCCGATTTCATACAGGGGTGTTTGTAAATCGATATCACCTTCACTTTTGATATATACCAGTTCGCTTGCATACCCATTTTTGGCAAGCAGGTCCTGTACATGCGTTGCCTGCCATACAGCCAGCTGGCTTTCTCTTGTTCCAATCCGAATGGTTTGCTTCATTGAAAAATTAGTTGGTGCCGGTAGCCATAAAATCGTTGATGGCCTCAATGTACTGGCAACCGCGCTGGTTGTGTGCCCGCATCTTTACCGCCATTGAGTTTATTACCTTCTGGATACGGGCCCCCGGTTTTTCTTTCTTAAAGTTAGCGAAAGATGTTTGAGAATAGCTGATGTATAAGGGGCAGCTATGCATCTGTTCCAGTTTTGATTTCACGGCTTTCAGCACTGGTACGTGCTTGCGCATTTCGTACCATTCCATGAAATCGCCAATATGCTGGTTAATGATTGATCTTGCCATGGGTACTTCTGCTTCCCTTTTGTGCAATGTCTCATCCTTCATTCTCGCCAGTTCGTCTACATTCACCAGGGTGATATTGGGCAGTCTTTGTGCGGCGGCATCCAGGTTGCAGGGAACGGATAAATCAATGATTATTTTTTCTCCCATTCCTTCCAGGTGTGCAGCAAGTATGGTAGGTTCGGAAGCATTGGTAGCTACTAAAATAATATCTGCTGTACTTATATGATTCGCCAATTCGGTTACCGGGGCGCATTGGAGTTTTAATTCTTTGGCAAGTTCAGTGGCTTTGTCCGGCGATCTATTGATAAGCGTGATATTGGTAGTATCCAGGTAATCCACCAGGTTCTTACAGGTGTTGCGGCCAATTTTGCCTACACCCATCAATAGTATTTTCTTATCCCTTATGGCCGAAACTTTTTCTTTAATGTATTGTACTGCTGCAAACGAAACGGAAACTGTTCCACCGCTTAAGGCAGTTTGGTTTTTGATGGCTTTGCTGGAAGTAAGCGCAGCATTGGTCAGCCTGTCGAGCAATGCACCAATAAAGCCATTGTCTTTGGAAAATTTTACCGCCAGTTTAAGTTGTCCCACAATTTCGTAGTCGCCCAGTATCTGGCTGTCCAAACCGGCGGCAACACTGAACAAGTGGTCGATGGCTGCCAGTCCTTTTTTTACATATGCTTTTTTGGTAAACACCTGGGTCTTTCCTTCTGTTTGTGAGCAGAGTAAACTGACAAGCTGGTGCTGGTCTTCTGCAAATCCATAAATCTCGGAGCGGTTGCAGGTAGAAAGAATGAATAGTTCATTAATACCAAATGAGGGAGCAATCGACAGGATGCTGGCATATTGCGTTTCATTAATAGCAAACTGTCCCCTGATTGCGGCATCGGATTTTTTATAGTTAATCCCTGCTACGTAAAATTTTGATATGTCTTTGGTATTATTTCCGTTCATGTGAAACTGCGCTTTCAATACTTTCACAAAAGTAGTTTGCAAGTCTCCAAACTCATAATTTATGTGTCATTGGACTGTCATTTTTTGGCGTGATAATTATCAATGGCCTGCATGACTTAGATGTGTAACGGCTTCCAAACGTTAGTATTAAGAGCGGATTTGAACTTTTGGTGCAGAGAGTAGTTACATTTGCAAACACATTTTAACAATGAGTAAGCTAATCAGCAAAGGAATTGTATTAATGAACCTGGGTTCACCGGATTCAACGGAAGTAAAGGATGTAAGCCGTTACCTGAAGGAATTTTTAATGGATGGACGGGTTATCGATTATCCATACCTGTTACGCGCATTGCTGGTGAAGGGTCTCATTGTTCCTTTTCGCGCTCCTAAATCTGCTGAAGCTTATAAAACAATCTGGACGAAAGAAGGATCACCATTGGTGGTGCTGACAAAACAATTACAAACAGCCTTGCAGCAAAAGGTGGAAGAGCCGGTAGTAGTGGCGATGCGGTATGGAAACCCTTCACCTGAAAAAGCATTTGAAGAATTACTGCAAAAGGCGCCGGGTTTGGAAGAAGTAATACTGGTACCATTGTATCCGCATTATGCTATGTCGAGTTATGAAACCGCGGTGGAGTATGCTATGGAAATTTATAAGAAAAAAAAGTACCCGTTTAAAGTAAGTACCCTTAAACCATATTTTGATCACCCTGCATATATACAATCCTTATCGGCTGTTATTGAACCCTACCTTCAGCAGGACTATGATCATATACTGTTTAGTTATCACGGTATACCCGGGCGGCATATCAGGAAAAGTGATATTACCGGAAGTCATTGCCTGGCGGTAAATGATTGTTGTAATGTAGCTTCCCCGGCACATGCACATTGTTACCGGCACCAGGTGATTACCACTACGAAACTGGTTAGGGAAAAATTAAATATACCTGCCAATAAACACAGTATATCTTTTCAATCCAGGCTGGGAAAAGGATGGTTGCAGCCATTTACGGATATACGCCTGGAAGAAATGCCTAAGGAAGGGATAAAGAAATTACTGGTAGTTTGTCCTGCATTCGTGAGTGATTGCCTGGAAACACTGGAAGAAATCGCTGAAAGAGGAAAAGCGTCTTTCCTGCAGTCAGGCGGAACCAGCTATGAAATGATACCCTGTATGAATATCCACCCTGTATGGGTAGACACATTAGCTGGCTGGATGAAAGATTATGCGGGTGGCAATAAAGAAATGTTAATTGCATAAAGCATGACCTACTTATATATAAAAGCTCTGCATATAATTTTTATAGTAACCTGGTTTGCGGGTTTATTTTATATGCCAAGGCTTTTTATTTATAATACAGAGGCTGCAGAGCAACCGGATGCTGCGCGTGATGTATTGCGCAAACAATTTGCTGTTATGATCAGCAGGTTGTGGTATGGCATTACCTGGCCCTCTGCTGTGCTTACGCTTATTTTTGGCGGAACCACCTGGTATTTGCTGGGCGTATTGCCCACCTGGCTCGCAATTAAACTGGTATTCGTTCTTTTTTTATATGGTTACCATTTTACGCTTCACATTCTGGTAAAACAACAATTGAAAGGAGTATTCAGGTACAGTTCGCAACAATTGCGTGTGTGGAACGAAGTAGCCACCATTTTCCTGGTAGCGATTGTGATGCTGGCGGTGGTTAAAGAAAATTTTAGTTTTATCTGGGGTATCATTGGAATGATCCTGTTTATCATTCTGCTGATGAGCGCCATTAAGATATATAAGCTGGTACGCAGCAAATCGAAGTAATGCATTCTTCCTTCCTGCATTCCTTTTTCTTTATTAAAATAATCTTTCAGTAATACTGCGGCAATAAAAAAACCTTCCACCGTAAAACGAGGGAAGGTCTTTAATTCTTGATTCAAGAGCCTAACTGTTGAACCTGGTTTTATCGAAGAATTGGATATAGTTTTTAACCGTAAAAGGTTTTTGCATCAGGTGATCAGAGATTAAAAACGGGTTGGTACGAAATCAATGCGTTTAAAAAAAAGGAAGGGGAGTAGGAATACTCCCCTTTTAACCCCTAAACCCTAAACCGTAGAAAAGACTTAATCGGGGCACTTTATAATGATGTCAAATTAATTCAATTGGGTATAAAACATTTGGTATAAACACCAAGTATTTTCTGAAGGTTATTTTACGGAGTCAGACCGTAATAACAACCGATTGATTTCCATCAGGATGAACTACTTATATTCTGTTTGTAAACTTTCAGAAATTATGCCAAAGGCCAAAAATGTGGATAAATCCAAAATTGTACAGAGTAAACAAAAATAAATTAGGGAATTATTTAACAAATCCTAGCGGATTACGGTTACGGAGCCATACCTGAATATTTTCTTGTTGAAGGCACCGATTGCATCAAGCATATAATAATAGGTCCCTACCGGTAAGGGTTCACCATTACGGGTGCCCTTCCAGTAATTGGTTATTTCCTTCGTTTCCCAAACTACCTGGCCCCATCTGTTGAATATTTTTAATGAGTTGACATATATCAAACCAGTAACCTTAATGCGGAACTCATCGTTTACGCCATCACCATTGGGAGAGAATGCATTGGGTATTTCCACCAGTGTTTCATCCACCACTTTTACAGATGCAGAACCCAGGTTACTGCTGCAATCTCCGGCAATGATTTTTATAAAAAATTCCTTGTCTTCGTTTACATGTTGAATTAAAAAGGTACCGCTGCTATTCTGGTCTATCGGCAGGGTAGCCGTGGGAGAATCGAACAACTGGTAAATAACGGCCTGTCTTATTGGGTTATTAACCTTAATAGTAGCATTGGTAAAGCGAACAATGATCTGATTGCTGTATTGCGGGGCAGGAAGTGTGGCGGTAACTTCCGGTATGGTATAAGGTTTGCTCTTTACCACACAACCCCTGGCGTCTGTAGCTTCCAGTGTATAGGTTCCTGCATTTATATTTTCCAGGTCCTTTGTGCCGGCAATTACCATATTATTAGCGGACCATTTATAAGTCAGCGAAACATCGCTGGTTATGGCAATGTTTTTTATAGCGCCGGTTTTAAAGCTGCATGTATCAGCATCTATACTTGTATTGTTTTCGTTCATTACCGGCAAAGGCAGCATGACAATGGGTTGTTTAAAAATGGATTTCTCACAACCGTTGGTATCGGTGGCCACCAGGTAATATACAGCGGGGGAAAGCTGGCTAAGTGATAAACTGTTGTTTCCTGTAATGGTACTGCTATCCATTAACCACTTAAATGTATAGGCCAGTTGGTTGCTGAGTGTTTGCACCGTTATGCTTCCATTGTTATTGTTGCAACTGGCATCTGTTTTTATGAACTGGCTTACCTGGACAGGTGCGAATACCGCCTGGGGTACTTCATATATTTTTGATACAGCGGTACAGTTGTAGGTACTGTTAAAGGCTGTCAACTGATAAAACCCAGGAGGTACATTGATTAAAGAAAGCGATGTCGAAACAATACCATTACTGGTTGTGTTCCGCCATTCATACCTGTCGGCTCCTATGGATTGAATACCTGTAATTGATCCATTGATACTGGTACACCCTACCGCATGTATGGATACAAGAGCAGTATCCAGCGAAACAGCTCCGGTATTGGTAATATCAAAATAGTTTGTAATTACTGTATCACAGGGCCCGGCGTCTTTAAATTTCAACCGGTATGTCCCGGCTTTCACATTTAATAAATCATTGGCCTGACCCACCAGTTTGCCGCTCTGATCTAACCACCAAAACTGGTAAGGTGCGGTAGCGTTGGTAACCACAATATTGCTGATGCCTCCATTTGACTGCAGGCAGGTGGTATTGGTAATCTGAATATTGTTGGTATTTAAGGAAGGTGGTGCTGTAGGAATAATGGTGAAATAACCGGTAGTATCACCACAAAGGCCGCCATTGTCTTTCACTACCATCTTGTACCGGCCAGGCGCCAGGTTAAAAATATCATAGCCTGTTCCTACTACATTTCCCAAATCATCTTTCCATTGAACGCCGGCATACAAACCATCCATGATTTTAATGCCTGTTACCGATCCATTGTTTTGGTTGCAGGTAGTATTTTTTATTACTGCATTGGAAACATCTATGGAAGGCGTAAAATTTTTTACCTCGTAAAAAGAAGAGGTAATGGTACAGCCAGCGGAGGTGACACGCAAACGGTATTTACCTGCGGGCACGTCTTTCAGACAAACCTGTGTACCTACCACATTTCCCTTATCATCTTCCCATTGCCATGTTTGTCCTTTGATAATTTTCATACCGCAAACGCTTCCATTGGGCAAGCCGCAACGTCCATGTGTAACGATAAGCCCGGATGAATCAATTGCAGGGGTAAAGTCGGGAACTGTAAACGAAAATACCTCTTCGCAGCTGCCGGTACCGATGGATAGTTTGAAATAATACTTTCCTGCCGGAACATTTTGCAGGCAGGTATCGGTGCCTGCAATTGTACCGGTTTCATTTTCCCAATGCCAGGTGGTACCACTCTTTATTTTTAAACCACAAATCGCACCTGTCGATAACCCGCAGGCGGTACCGGTTATCAGCATATTGGTGGAATCAATTTCCGGTCTTGAATATTCGGAAGTGGCGCCAATGGGATCGGTGCCTGTTGCCACGATATGATCATCATTGAATGCGCCGCCATAGGTCCAGTTGCCAGTAGCATCAGCGGCAACACTCGTAAAATATATTTTCCCTTCGCAGCCATCGCAATCATCATCGTAAAACAATTCCACTGTGCTGTTGGGTTTGGTTGTCCCCTGTATCACCCTTGTCCTGGTATTAATGATATTGATGGTAACAAAGGGTTGTGGCCTGAAAGGCGGAGGGTTGAGTGTTGTCCAGTTTCGCAATTCAATGGCACGTTTGCGATTGCAATAGGTGGAGTTGTGACTGATTAGAATATTGCTGGTCCTGTCCATGATGATAGCGCCCTGTTTGCAATAGCGAATTATATTTCCATTGGTAGTAGAAGCTCCTCCAATGGTTCCGATAACGTTGTCATTCAACAATATCCCGATTCCCATATAGGCATTACGGAAAGGCGCGCCATTGCTTTCGCCACCGATGGTATTTTTTTCGAGTGTAAAGTTGGTATAGATGGTAGAATCAATAAAAATACCTACCTGCCTGCTTTTCCCTGCTATATAATTGTTTGCGATATAGGGACTTGGTTGTGCAGGAGGAGGCCATAATGACATTCGTCTAACCCAAATGGCGATACCACTTGACTGGTCCAGCATTTCACCGTTTACATCCACACCAAATTTGTTGTTATTGATTTCCACTTTTTTATCCGAACCGGGTGGTATTACCTCTCCCTGAATAAAAATGTCATTCAAAGTAGAGTTGAATGAATTGCCTTCTTCGGGGAGTGAACCCCCGATTTTTGCATAAGCATTGTGTGGGGCATTGTAACTATACCGGTTAGCAGTAGGGCCAGCCACCCGGCCGGTATATTGGGTACTGATGCCATCTGTTTCCACCCCAAAAAGATTTCCCTGTACTGTTATCAAACCCGACTTTCCGAAGCGGGCATCATAATCATCAAAAACGGCGTGGCTCCAGCCGCTGATAACATTTCCTTTTCCGGGACCGCCTACAATAACATTCTGTGCATTTTGCAAATGAATGGCGTACATTTTATCAGGCGGTACAAGGTTTCGATCAACTACATTGGCCCTGAGGCAAAGACCATAAAAAGATATATCGCTGACTACCGGACAATGGAACAGTATCAATGGGGCTGCACCTGAATAGACGCCTTCGTATGAAATGGTAATCTTCGCGTTTGATGCTCCCAGGTTTGGGGAAGGCTGTGTGGTACCATCAATTACCAGGTTGGAACTGATATCGGGTAATGGCTGGTTGAATGGCACTAAAATGGTGAGGGAGCGCGCCCTGGCAGGGATATTAAAATAGATATAATCGGTTTCAGCAGTTCCATTGGCGGCAGCCTGTAAAAGGGCGTCCCTTAAAGAGCCCGGACCACTATTGGCGATGCTGGTAACTGTAAAAACGGCCGACCTGGCGCATATGCTGCTGCATAGCATAATTATCCATATGCAAATTAGTTTTGGCCCCCTCATAGCGGTAAACAAATGTATGCCTTAGTTGCGGGGAAAAGGCCGCCTTCGGGGTAAAATCCTTCCTGTTTTCCCGTAACTTTGCCGACCCGTTACAGTTCCCATTCCATAAGAAATCAGCAGGAATTATTATGACAGCCAGATATAAAGAATTTTCAGGTTTGAATTTACCTTCCATTGAGCAGGAAATACTTGCAAAATGGGATGCTGATAAGGCATTTGAAAAAAGCGTTTCGCTGAGAGAAGGCGCTACACCGTTTGTATTTTATGAAGGGCCACCCAGTGCCAATGGATTGCCTGGTATTCACCATGTTATTTCCCGTACGCTGAAGGATTTGGTTTGCCGTTATAAAACCATGAAAGGATTCCAGGTAAACCGCAAGGGTGGCTGGGATACACATGGTCTTCCTATTGAACTGGGTGTGGAAAAAGAACTGGGGATTACCAAGGAGGATATTGGAAAGAAAATATCGGTAGAAGAATACAACCGCAAATGCCGCGAAGCGGTGATGCGCTATAAAGATAAATGGGATGAAGTAACCCGCAAGATGGGTTATTGGGTGGATTTGCAACACCCCTATATTACGTTTGAGAATAATTATATCGAGACATTGTGGTGGATACTGAGCGAGCTGTATAAGAAAGAACTGCTGTATGAAAGCGTAAGTATACAACCCTATTCACCTGCTGCAGGAACCGGTTTGAGTTCGCATGAACTGAATCAGCCCGGAACCTATAAAATGGTGAAGGATACCTCCGCCGTTGCGATGTTTAAAGCGGTAAAAAATGAAAGGAGTCAATTTTTATTTGATAAAGTTGAAAATGAACCATCAAGTAATTATCATTCACATGAAATTTTCTTCCTGGCCTGGACTACAACACCTTGGACTCTTCCTTCAAATTTAGGGTTAACGGTTGGGCCTGAAATTAACTACTGGCTGGTAAAAACTATCAACCCCTCAACTACTCAACCTTGTAACATAGTCGTGGCAAAGAAATTATTTGATAAATATTTTGCATTCGAGAAAAGAAGAAATATAGAGGCATCTTCTGAACTTTTTGTCGGCGATTACAGTAATAACTCTGAAAGAAATGTTACAAGAAGAGACATTGACCCGGAGGATTTTGACCTAACGGATAAAGAAAGTTTTTTTGATAAAAAAACTAACAGAGTAATTTATTGGAAGATACTATCTGAATTCAAAGGCAAAGATTTAGAAGGTTGTGCATATGAACAACTTCTCCCCTACGAAGCAAATAAAACGGATAACCCAAATTCTTTCAAAATTTTAATAGGAGATTTTGTAACTACGGAAGATGGAACGGGTATCGTTCATACCGCTCCTGCATTTGGTGCAGATGACTATCGTGTGGGCCGTAAATATGGCATTGGAATTTTAGTGATGGTGGACAAGCAGGGTAAGTTTGTAGATGGATTGGGTGAATTCAGCAATCGCTATGTAAAAAATTATAAAGACGAGAAAGATTATGTAGATGTGAATGTAGACATCTGCGTAAAATTGAAAAAAGAGAACAGGGCATTTAAAATAGAAAAGTACGAACACAATTATCCGCATTGCTGGCGTACCGATAAACCTGTATTGTATTATCCGCTGGATGCATGGTTCATTAAAACAACGGCTGTAAAAGACAGGATGGTGGAGTTGAATAAGACCATCAACTGGAAACCAAAATCAACCGGGGAAGGAAGATTTGGCAACTGGCTGGAGAATATGGTGGACTGGAACCTGAGCCGCAGCCGTTTTTGGGGAACGCCCTTGCCTATCTGGAGAACAGATGATGAAACTGAAGAGAAATGCATTGGCAGCATTGATGAATTGAAAAAGGAATTGCAGAAATCTATCGACGCCGGTTGTCAACCACTTAAAAAGGGTGTTGATGCTGCAACTACGATAATGCAAATGGTTTCCGATTTGCACAAACCGTTTGTGGATGATATCATATTGGTGAGCGATTCGGGAAAGCCAATGAAACGATTGCCTGATTTGATTGATGTTTGGTTCGACAGTGGCGCCATGCCATATGCACAGTGGCATTACCCATTTGAAAACAAGGATGTTTTTAAGAAATCTTTCCCGGCTGATTTTATTGCCGAGGGTGTGGACCAGACAAGGGGATGGTTCTATACACTGCATGCATTGGCTGTGATGTTGTTCGACAGTGTTGCCTATAAAACCTGCGTATCGAACGGGTTGGTGCTGGATAAGAATGGCAATAAAATGAGTAAGCGCCTCGGCAACATGGTTGATCCATTCAAAACCATTGAGCAGTTTGGCGCTGATGCCACCCGCTGGTACCTTATCACCAATGCTTCGCCATGGGACAACCTGAAATTTGACCTGGAGGGTATAAAAGAAATACAGCGTAAATTCTTTGGTACGCTGTATAATACCTACCAGTTTTTTACACTGTATGCTAATGTGGATGGATTCGCCTTTAAAGAGGAATATATCCCGGTTAAAGAAAGGCCTGAAATAGATCAGTGGATACTGTCTTCTTTAAACACTTTAATAAAGAAAGTAACAGAAAGCTTTGATGATTACGAACCCACGGCTGCTGGAAGGCTGATTGAGGATTTTGTGGACGAGCATCTTAGCAACTGGTACGTGCGTCTGTGCCGCCGCCGGTTCTGGAAAGGAGATTATGAGCAGGATAAAATCGCTGCTTACCAAACATTGTATGAATGCCTGGAAACCGTGCTTCGATTAATGGCACCGGTTTCTCCGTTCTTCAGCGACGCCTTTTTCCGGCAACTAAATGAAGTAACGGGCCGTCATAAGGTTTCATCTGTACACCATGCCGATTTCCCGGTAGCAGATGAAGTGATTATTGACGAATTGCTGGAAGAAAGGATGCGCCTGGCACAAACGGTTTCATCACTGGGCCTGTCAATCCGTAAAAAGGAGAGACTAAAAGTGCGCCAGCCATTACAAAAGATACAGGTGCCTTTACAGTCGGGCGACTTCCGCCTGATGCAGGTGGAGTTTATCAAGGACATTATCCGCCAGGAGATCAATGTGAAGGAGATCGAAGTGATAGATATCAATGACTTTCATTTCAGGAAAAAGATAAAACCCAATTATAAAACACTGGGTGGCAAGATGGGTAAGGCCATGAAAAATGTAGCCAGGGAAGTGGAATCATGGAACGAAAACCCGGCAGTTATCGGTTTACTCGAGCAGAAGGGCAGTTATACATTTTGTATAGACACTGTCACCAATGAGCTGGTAACTGCATCTAACGGAAATAATGGCAGTGGCATAAGATTGGAGGAAACCTTCCTGGAGGACTATGATATAACGGTGGAGGATATACCAGGATGGAGTGTGGCTACCCGTGGCAGCCTGACCGTGGCATTGGATATTTCCCTTACTCCTGTACTGAAAAAAGAGGGGGATGCACGTGAGTTTGTAAACCGTGTACAAAATATCAGAAAAGACAAGGGTTTTGAACTTACAGACCGTATATTCGTTGATGTGCTTGACAATAGCGAAATCAAGCCATCCTTAATTGAATTTAAAAACTATATTTGCGCCGAAATTCTGGCAGATAAGCTGGAATTTGTGCCTGAAATCAGCGATGGCACTGAAATTGACGTGAACGACATTCCGCTGAAAGTGTTTGTCACAAAAAAAGTATAACAAAATGGCAGTTAAGAAACCTGCCCGCCCCTCAACTGGCGGGAAAGCAGCCAAACCGGCTAAAAAAGCCGCTCCTGCTAAACCTGCCCGCCCAACAAGCGGGAAGTCCGCTCCGGCCAAGAAACCGGTGGCGAAAAAGCCAGCACCTAAACCTGCTCCTAAAAAAGCCGTAAAACATGTGGTTGCCAAGCCTGTTCCAGTAAAAGCAGTAAAGCCACCCAAAGCTGCCAAACCCGCACCCCCCAAGAAAATAATGGCCAGCCCCCCAAAATCGGTTATCAGGCCCAAAGCTTCTTCGTTGCCTGTAAAAAGAATAGATACGAAAAAGCCAGAACCTGCGAAGATGGTATTACCGGCCAAGCCCTATGTTCCCCCAAAACCAGTGTTCAAACCAGTAACCAATACGCCAATACCGGTTCCCAAAAAGCAGCCGGCAGTAGCGAAAACAGGAAAGGTGGTAATGCCTGAAATAAAAACAAAAACAGTAAGGAAATACCAGCCAGACTTTACGAAATCAGTATTAGATCAACCAATTGAACAACATTCCGGACCAACTATGAGATACAGCGATTCAGAATTAACCGAGTTCAGGGAAATCATTACTAAGAAACTAGATGCTGCCAAAAAAGAACTTACCTACCTGCAGGGTTTGATTACCCGCAAGGATGAAATGGGTGGCGACAATGACGATGCCCGTTACATGACTATGGAAGATGGCAGCATGAGTATGGAGCGTGAGCAGCTGAGCCAAATGGCCAGTCGCCAGATATCCTTTATCGACCACCTGGAAAAAGCCATGATGCGCATAGAAAACAAAACCTATGGTATCTGCCGCGTAACCGGTAAACTAATCGATAAAGCAAGATTGCGTGCAGTACCCCATGCCACACTTAGCATTGAGGCCAAACAAATGATGAATAAATAACTCATTGTTTATATTTTTCCCTAAGGAGCAGGTAACTGCTCCTTTTTTTATGTGTGCCTGTGTTTAAGCTGTATCAAAAACGCACATTGCCTGTACCGAAAACGAACTCGCTTACATATTTTATATGTTTAATACCCTATAAGTCAATCTAATGGCTCCCGGCATTGCGATTGGTCATTAATTGTCCGTACGAACAGCCCGGTAATTTGGGTAGAATGAATGAGCTTTTTTTCATTGTGCCAAATCTGACGCTAAGAATTGAAGAAATAAGATGAAATAAATAGTAGTGCAAACCCATATGCCGGATTTCGGCTCATAAAGATTATCATGTTTAGAAACTATTTTATAATCGCTTTCCGAAATCTTACACATCACAAGGCATACACTTTTATTAATGTAATTGGTTTATCGCTTGGCATTGCCTGTGGTATTCTCATATTTTCATTGATAAGTTACCATCTGAGTTTTGATAATTTTCATGCAAATAAAGAAAGGGTCTACCGCGTTGTAACTGATTTTAATTACGAAGCCTCATCAGAGCATACACAAGGTGTGCCACAGCCATTCGGAGAAGCATTTCGTAATGATTATTCTTTTACGGAAAAAGTTGCGAGAGTAATGACATTCAGCAAGACCCTTATTTCATTGCCCGGTGAAGAGGAATCCAAAAAATTTATTGAAGACAAGGGAGTTGCTTTTGCAGAGCAGCAATTTTTCGACATCTTTAATTTTCCCTTGTTGCAGGGGGATAAAAAAACAGCTTTATCAGAACCGAATAGCGCCATCATCACACAACAAATTGCTGAAAAATATTTTGGCTCCGAAAACGCTATTGGCAAAACCATCCGCTATACTTTCTCCTCTGGCAAAATAGACTTCAGGATCGCCGGCATTTTAAAAAACCTGCCTGGTAACACCGATCGCAAACAAGAAATATATTTATCGTACAGCAACTTAAAGGACCGTAGCCCGTCGCTTGCCAGAAGTGATAACTGGGGTACTGTAACAAGTGGCATGCAATGTTTTGTTCTGCTGAAACCAGGGGTTAACAAAGCCGATGCGGAAAAGGTCTTTCCAGGATTCAATAAAAAATATTTTGACGCAGAAGACGCCAAAACAACTCAATTTAATCTTCAACCACTTGCAGATATACATTTCAATACTAATTATAATGGCTACGCCAATAAAAAATATATTTGGTCTTTGGCGTTGGTAGGTTTATTTCTCATCATTACTGCATGTGTAAACTTTATTAATCTTGCTACTTCCCAGGCGCTCAACCGGTCGAAGGAAGTAGGGGTACGTAAAGTATTGGGCAGCCTTCGTCCGCAACTGTTCTGGCAATTTATTGCGGAAACGGGCCTTATTACTTTGTGTGCAGCCGTCCTGGCTTATGGGTTGGCCTTGGTAGCATTACCTTATCTCAATAATTTGTTTGAAACAAAAATAGCCATCACCCTTTTTACCAACATACAGCTTGCCGTTTTCCTGGTTCTGTTAATGGCATTGGTTGTTTTTTTAGCGGGTTCATACCCTGGCCTTGTGCTTACAAGATTTAAGCCGGTACAGGCGCTGAAAGGAAAATTATCTCAAAAAAGTGTTGGTGGCTTTCCGCTAAGACGGGTATTGGTAGTTGGACAATTCGCCATTTCGCAAATGCTCATTATAGGAACTATTGTGGTTGCAGGCCAGATGCATTATTCAAAAACAAGTGATCTTGGTTTTACTAAAAATGCGGTAGTCATGTTGCCTGTCCCTTTAACTGATTCCATCGGGAAAACCAGGATGCAAACTTTAAGTAACAAACTCCGGCAGGTGGCTGGTGTAGAAAATATTTCATTTTGCAATGAAGCGCCTGCATCAGAATCGAATCATAATACAGATCTGCGTTATGATAACCGGGCTAAAATTGAGCCTTATGAAATTGCTACAAAAGAGGCGGATAACCAATACCTGCAACTATTCGCTATAAAGCTTGCAGCAGGAAGAAACTTTTTTCCTTCAGATACTGCAAGAGAATATGTAGTGAATGAAACTTTTGTAAAAAAGCTTGGCCTTAAAAATCCGCAGGATATTCTTAATAAGAATATTGAGGTAGGTAATAAAATAGCCCCTGTAGTAGGTGTGGTGAAAGATTTCTACTATCAATCTTTTCATTCGGCTATTGGTCCTGTTTGTATCAGGTCGGCTTACGGTAACTATAATAATTGTGCAGTAAAAATAAGTTTAAAAAATACCAATCAAACTTTAACTGCTTTCGAACAAATATGGAATGAAACTTATCCTGAGTATTTATATTCTTACCAGTTTCTTGACGAGCGCATCGCGAAATTTTATGCGCTGGATAGCATCATGCTTACATTAATAGAGGTCTTTGCATTAATCGCGATTTTTATCGGCTGTCTCAGCTTATATGGTTTGGTTTCTTTTATGGCATTGCAAAAGACAAAAGAAATTGGCGTGCGAAAAGTGTTGGGTGCATCTGTTCAAAATATTTTATGGTTGTTTGGTAATGAGTTTACGAGATTGTTAATTGTTGCTTTTTTAATAGCAGCACCTATAGCATGGTGGGCGATGAACAAATATTTGCAGGACTTTACATACAGAATAAACATTGGCCCGGGCGTTTTTGTACTGGCTATTTTATTGACGTTTATAATAGCAGCGGTTACAGTTGGTTATCGTTCCATAAAGGCAGCGGTAGCGAATCCTGTGAAGAGCCTGAGGGCAGAATAAATTGACTTCCTGAATTTTGTGAAACCCTGTATAGCTATTAAGGACGAGTCAAAGCTGCTCCAAAACGTACAGCAAGCGTATGAAAGCCGGACAGATTTGAGTGATACTTTGAATTAATTATCTGATTTTTAATGAGATAATATCTTGTATTTGAATTGAACCAGGACAGAAAATACAGCGGCGCCATTATGATCGTTGTCTTAAATAATTAATAATTAAAGCTCTTGCTAAAAAACTACATCCTCATCGCTCTCCGGCAGTTCAGCCGGCACAAGATGTTTTCGGCACTCAATATATTTTGCCTGGCCATCGGCATCAGCTTCTGCCTGCTTCTGGGGCAGTATATTTTGCATGAGGCTTCGGTGAATGCGGATCTGAGAAATTTGCATCAGCAATATTTCCTTACGAGCGACTGGCGGGTTAAAAATACAGGTCCGGAGATTGCCAGCTTGGGCCCTCTGCCAAAAACACTCAAAACAAATTACCCTTCGCTGGTTTCCAATTACTACCGCTTCAACCCGGTGACCACCGTTTTGTCGGCGGGTGACAAACATTTCAGGGAGGACGTGGCTATAGGAGATACCACAATCATAACCATATACGGCTATCCTTTGCTATATGGCGATCCAGCTCATGCATTTGTCAATAATACCTCGGCAGTGATCACCGATGAGCTCGCATTAAAATTGTTCGGCGATAAAAATGCAATTAATAAAACGGTCACGATGACCAACAACACGGGCACCCTGCAGGACTATAAGGTGACCGCTGTTTTAAAAACCTTGAAATATAATTCAGTCAATAACTTGTTATCGGATAAAGGATATTCGATGTTTGTTCCTTTTGAGGACAATGATTTTTATCCAAGATCAGGACCTCGTGCCGGAACAGGCGAAGAAGACTGGAACCAGTATTTCACCGTTGGTTATGTAGAATTACAGCCCGGCGTAAAACAGGAACAGCTGAAGGATCCTGTAAAAAAACTACTGGCGCTCAATACACCTGAGTTTACGCGGAAAAACCTGGAAGTAAAATTCAATCCGCTGAATTCCTATTATTTCAAAGCGAATAACGGGGCAATCAAAAAAACATTATCCATCCTGTCGCTCGTGGCTCTGGGCATCCTGCTGCTGGCCGTGATCAATTTCGTCAATATCATGATCGGTACTTCATCTTATCGAATCAAAGAAATCGGTCTGAGAAAGGTATTTGGAGGAAGAAGAAAAGAACTGATTCTTCAATACCTGATTGAATCCATCGTGCTGACACTGTTTGCAGCGCTGCTCTCGATTGTATTTTATACTTTGGCCCGACCACTATTTAACGAGGTGCTCCATACCAGCTTGCCTACTCTTGCGGGATTTCAGACAAAAGAAATCCTGCTGCTCCTGTTGCTTGTTCTGGCAGTGGGCTGTCTCGCGGGATTATATCCCGGAATGGTGTTAAGTGGATCTGAGATGGTCTCTTCCGTGAAGGGAAAATCAGAGTCAGCGGATAAAAGAGCCTGGATGCGCAAATCCTTGCTTGTTTTGCAGTTTACAATAGCCATTGCAGTGTTGATATTTTCGATGACGATATCGAAACAGGTTAAATTCTTTTTCAGTACCGATCTGGGATATAACAAAGATCAATTGCTCGTCATTTCAGCATTTCCAAAACAGTGGGACTCCGCAGGCGTTGTTAAGATGGAATCAATACGGGATGGACTGCTAAGATCCAGTGTGGTAAAAGATGCAACGGTATCTTTTGAAGTACCTGAGAGAACCTCTCCCGGACAGATCCGCGTAGTTCCGGTGGGTTCAAAAAATAACCAGGAGCTAAGCATACAGTCTGTTTCGGTGGATGATAAATACGGATCCACCTTTGGTTTGCATTTGATTGAAGGAAGATTTCTCAGGGATCAGATCGGCGGATTTGTCTCCGGCGAAACCGTTATCAATGAATCGGCCATGAAAAGTTTTGGCTGGAAAACGGCGGTGGGTCATCATTTACAGGTCGTGAACGGTGGTGAATTAACCATTGTAGGAGTTGTGAAAGATTTTCATATGGCATCCATGCATGAGAGCATCGGTCCACTTTCCCTTACGCATGTGAAGGATGCGAGGGCTTATCGTTATCTGACGGTGAAATTGCAGGGTGAAAATCCACTGGGCGAGGTAGAAAGGGTGAAAGCAGCCTGGAAGGATGTTTCTCCAGGATCACCCTTTGATTATTTCTTCATGGATGAAAAAGTACAGGCCATGTATGAATCCGAACTGCAATTACAGAAAGCGGCGGGTATTGCCACGGGCCTGATGCTGCTGATTGTGTTATTGGGCATTTTCGGCGTGCTGACCCTGGCCCTCACCAAACGAAACAAAGAAATCGCCGTTCGCAAAGTACTGGGCGCGGAAATTCATCATATACTTTCTTTATTCATCAAGGAATACCTAGCGCTACTGCTAATCGCTAATTGTATTGCCTGGCCACTAACTTATTATTTCAGCAATCAATGGCTTCAGCAATATGCTTACCGGATTATTCAGCCCGTAAGCATTTATCTGACCTCGGGTATTTTCGTTGCTGCGATTGCGATTGTTTTGATTTTACTACAATGTTTGAAAGTGGCGATAGCGAATCCGGTAACAAACTTACGTTCTGAGTAGTGTGGTTGTACTTTACTGTCAACCCGCCTTCTCTCCTGGCTAAACCATGACCCCAAAACGTACAGCAGGCGTATCAAAACCGGACAGTTGCATTGGATTAGAATCTCAAATACCTACATAATCAACCAGATAGGATCGTGGTATCCTTTTGGTTCCTTACCGGTCAGTAGTTGTTGACCGGATGTACGCTTTCAGAACAGGTTTATTATATAGCAGGTTTTCCTGCATAATTCTCTTTTCTGTGCAACATATATCGAGTGGCCACGACATTAACCAATCCAAGCTTTTCTGCTATGTTTAAAAACTTCTTTACTATCGCGCTCAGGAACCTTTTTAAGAACAAGGTTCATTCGTTCATAAACATTACTGGTCTTTCTGTAGGGCTGGCCATTGCTATTTTAATCAGCCTTTGGATCTACGATGAGATTTCCTACAATAAGAATTTCGATAATTATGGCAGCATCGTTCGGGTAAAAGAAAATTCTACTGCCGGTAATGAGATCCGGACTTTTAATTCTGTGCCCATTCCGTTATCAGCGGACCTGCGCACGCATTATGCGTCTGATTTTAAGAAAGTGGTGATGGCCTCCTGGAACCTGCCCCGCATTATAGCAGCCGGGGAGAAAAAATTAAGTAAGTCGGGCATGTATGTACAACCTGAATTTACCCGCTTATTTTCACTGAGAATGATAAAGGGTGATTTGGATTGTCTTCATGATCCATCAGCCATTGTTTTAAACCAATCCCTTGCCAGGGCGTTGTTTGGCAATGATGACCCGATTAATAAAACTATCAGGGTTGATAATAAAAAGGATCTTAAGGTAAGCGGTGTTTTTGAAGATTTCCCACATAATTGTGAGTTCAGGGATGTGAATTTATTGCTGACCTGGGATTATTATAAAGCAGATCAGCCATGGGTAAAAAATGCTGAAACTGGATGGGACGATAACTCGTTCCAGATTTATGCGCAGTTGCAGGACAAGGTTAATATAAATTCTGTAGCAACAAAAGTGAAAGGACGGTTACTGGGTCATGACAGGACCGACCAGCCGGAAGTTTTATTACACCCTATCAGCAAATGGCATCTGTATACTGAGTTTAAGAATGGGATCAATACCGGAGGTGATATACAATTTGTCTGGATGGTTGGTATTATTGGTTTGTTTGTTTTACTGATTGCCTGCATCAATTTTATGAACCTGAGTACAGCGCGTTCTGAAAGGCGGGCAAAAGAAGTGGGTATCCGTAAGGCGGTAGGTTCGTTAAGGCGACAATTAATTTTCCAGTTTTTGATTGAATCTGTTTTGATGACGGTATTCGCCTTGTTATTGGCGTTGGTTTTTGTTTTCCTGGCCCTCCCATGGTTCAACGGTTTGGCAGATAAGCAGATCCATATTCCCTGGGGTAGTCCGGTGTTTTGGTTGTTTACTATTGGGTGCATATTGTTTACCGGGTTGATTTCGGGAAGTTATCCCGCTTTTTATCTTTCTTCCTTTAATGCTATAAAAGTATTGAAGGGAACATTTAAAAGCGGACGTTATGCAACGGTGCCCCGAAAAGTATTGGTTGTTGTTCAATTTACCATTTCAGTTACTTTGATCATTGGAACCATTGTTGTTTACCAACAGATTCAATTTGCCAAAAACCGGCCTGTAGGTTACTCGCGGGGAGGGTTGCTTACTGTAAATATGAATACGCCGGATTTGTATGGACATTACGCAGCTATCCGCAACGACTTAATTCAATCGGGCGCTGCAGTGAATATGGCGGAAGCATCCAGTCCCTCAACTGATATATGGAGCAACCAAACCGGGTTTGACTGGAAAGGGAAGGATCCTAACCTGAATGCATCATTTGGTATAGTACGGATAACACATGATTACGGTAAAACAATTGGCTGGCGCGTTAGGGATGGCCGGGATTTTAGCAGGGATTTTCCTTCGGATTCCATGGGTATGGTAATCAATGAATCAGCAGCAAAATATATGGGCCTGGTGAATCCTGTTGGCGAGACCATTAAACATGAAGAGGAAAAAGGTGTGTATAAAACGTATAAAGTGGTAGGGGTGGTTGACAATATGATTATTGAATCGCCTTTTAGTCCTATAAAACCCATATTTTATTTTTTGGATTACGAAAACGCAAATGTGGTGATTGCAAAAGCGAACCCTTCTATTAGTATCGGCGCAGCATTGCCAAAGATAGAAGCCGTATTTAAGAAATACAATCCAGGGGCGCCTTTCGAGTATAATTTCGCTGATGATGAATACGCAAAGAAATTCAACACAGAAGAAAGGATCAGCAGCCTCGCCAGTTTCTTTGCCATCTTTGCCATATTTATCAGTTGCCTTGGGTTGTTCGGTCTCGCTTCTTTCACTGCTGCACAACGTAGCAAGGAGATTGGTGTAAGAAAAGTATTGGGCGCTTCCATCTTTAATTTATGGAGATTGCTTTCCAGGGACTTTGTGGTACTGGTATTGATCTCATTGGTTCTTGCATCGCCTCTCGCCTATTATTTTATGGAAAAATGGCTGAAGAATTATGAATACAGAATCAATATCGCCTGGTGGGTGTTTGCGATGGCGGGATTGAGCGCGATGCTGATTACATTATTCACGGTAAGCTTCCAGGCAATTAAAGCAGCAAGGGCGAATCCTGTAAATAGTTTAAAAACAGAATAATTTATACCAGACTTATTAATCATTTATCTATAAAATTTTAAACCAAAATAATATCACCATCATGAAAAAGTTTTTATCCTTATTATTCCTGGCAGGTATTTCCGGTGCTGTAATGGCGCAGGATTATAACGGGAAGGAACCCTTTATGACAAAGTCCTTGGCCAATGATGCTATTCAGCAAGTAAAAGTTGAAACTACCGGTGGAAATATTTCAGTGTCAGGCGCAGATGCTTCTGCCCGTGTTGAAGTGTATATCTGGCCTGGTAACAGCCGCGACCGCAACATGTCCAAAGCTGATATTCAAAAACGACTGGATGAAGATTATGAGTTAACCATTACCGTAAATGATCACAAGCTAACGGCCATCGCTAAGCCAAAACACAGGAATATGGATTGGAACCACGGTCTTAGTATTTCCTTTAAAGTGTTTGTTCCAAAAAGCGCTTCTTCCAACCTGACCACCAGTGGCGGAAATATTCGCCTGGATGGATTAAGCGGCTCCCAGGATTTTACCACGAGTGGCGGCAACCTGGAGGTGGAAGATATGAGCGGACATGTAACCGGCAGAACTTCGGGTGGTAATATTTCAGTCAGTAATTCCAAAGATGAAATTGATTTAACTACCAGCGGTGGCAATATAGACGCGGATAAATGCAATGGCAATATCAGGCTTACTACTTCGGGTGGTTCTGTATCATTGCATCACTTAAGTGGTACCATTAAAGGAACGACCAGTGGCGGTTCGGTAATGGGCGATGAGATAGAAGGAGAATTGTCTGCGCATACCAGTGGCGGTAATGTACATATGGACAATCTTTCCTGCAGCATTGAAACATCTACCAGTGGTGGTAATATTTCGGTAAGTATGAAATCACTGGGGAAATATGTAAGGATTACGAACAGCAGTGGCAATATTGACCTGGAATTGCCAAAGGGCAAGGGAATGAACCTGGCTTTGCATGGAGATAAAATTCATACCGATGCACTCGGTAATTTTTCAGGAGATAAAGATGAGCACAGTATGACCGGGACTGTAAATGGCGGCGGTGTACCCATTACGGTAGATGCTGAGATACAAAACGGTAATGGTGATCTTGTTCAAGTAGAAACAACAACGCCTTATTCGAGACCAATATATACCAGACCTCAGAAAGCAAAGTTCCGTGCTTAACCGGTTCTTCAATCGGAACTTGGTACCGTTCCTCGTGCGGAGGGGGGCGTCCAATGACGGGCAGGCCCCCATTCGACCATGGCGCCGGTGGCCGTAGCTCAAGCGGCGCTGATCCGCGCCGACGGAGGGGGAAGAATGGCTGTCGATCCTTCGATGCCGATCCTCGTGGTGGACGATTACAACACCATGATCCGCATCATCCGCAATTTGCTGCGGCAACTCGGGTTTGAGGACGTCGACGACGCACCGGACGGCTCCATCGCGCTCTCCAAGATGCATATCAAACGGTATGGCCTGATCATCTCCGACTGGAATATGGAGCCGATGACCGGCTACGAGCTGCTCAAGCAGGTGCGCTCGGACCCGAGCATCAGCTCAACGCCGTTCATCATGGTCACCGCCGAGTCGAAGACCGAGAACGTAGTCGCCGCCAAGCAGGCCGGCGTCAACAACTACATCGT
>Ga0209069_10000084_pt1 | contig 32226 bp, 26 predicted proteins | sample Str013_2_FD_187202 | JGI IMG/M metagenome (GOLD analysis project Ga0209069, IMG submission 187202) | Freshwater sediment microbial communities in response to fracking from Pennsylvania, USA - Straight Creek_MetaG_SC_2013 (SPAdes) (version 2) | ecosystem: Environmental > Aquatic > Freshwater >...
CCTTATAACTGGATGCTGAAGTCCGGGCCCAGGCTGTATCGCCTTTTGGCGAAACTCAACGCTGCCGATTCTAACAAACCAGCCAAGCTGAGATCCGGCGGACATCTTGTCCGTGGTTTCGCTGGATGCTAACCTCGTCTCTCCACATGAGCGCCGTCAAAAAACCTATGAGCAGCAAATGAGCACCCAGGCCGCACCGCAATTTACCCCACGCAATCCGGAGACGTTTTTCAAGGCGCAGGCGCGCAACCGTCGCGCCACATGGCGGATGTCCGCGCTGTGCGTTTTTGCGGCCATCATCCTGGGCATTCCGCTCACGCTGGTGCTCACGCCGCTGCTCTATGGGCTCACGCTGATTGCAGCGGACATCATCAACCGGTTCATTACCCCGCTGCCGCCCGAATTCTGGCAAACGATGTCTGGCCTGACGAACCTGTTTGGCCGCGTGGCGGATTACCTGATTAACCAGAAGGGTGTGCTCGATCCGCAAGAGCTTGCGCTGGGACTGGCGCTGATGCTGCTTCCGGGCATGGTGCTGGCGTTTTGTTTATGGATCGGCATGCGGCTGCTGTTTCGCCATGGAGGAGTAGGCGGAACGCTTTCCAGCCTGGGCGCGCGCGAACCAAATCCCAGTGACCTGAAAGAATTGCAGCTTGCAGACGTGGTCCAGGAAATGGCGATTGCCTCTGGCTTGCCAGCGCCCAAGATCATGCTGATTGATTCGCCGGGAGCGAACGCCGCCGCGATTGGGACATCCGCGCACGACGCGCGCATCGTGATCTCGCGCCGGTTAATCGACGACCTGGACCGCGACCAGTTGCAGGCGATTCTCGCCGGGCAAGTCGCGTCCATCGGCAACGGCGACTTGAGCATCGCCTTCACCGTGACCAGCGTGTTTGAAACCTGCGGGCTGATCGTTACGTTCATCAACGCGCCTTTCGGCAGCAAATCGCGCACAACACTCTGGCGGATCATCCGCTACACGCTAAGCCGTCCAACGCCGGATGCCCGCGCGGCCCAGGCGGCGGAAGTTGCGGAAATGCTTTCTGACACGCTCGACGCCGGCTCCACGGACATTGACCAGTTCTATGGCCAACAAAGTCCCGGACTGATCAAGAAATTTTTTCGCCTGGTGTTCTTTCCCATCCAGTTCACCAATATCGCCATCGAGATTACGCTATGGTTCTTCCTGAACGTGATGCTCGGACCGTGCATGGCCCTGCTCTGGCGTACGCGCCGCTACCTGGCTGATGCCGGTGCCGTGGAGCTCACGCGCAATCCGGAAGCGCTCTCCCGTGCGCTGCAACGTTTAAGTGAAGACAACAATGCCGTGGTGGGCGGCGGGTGGGCGGCGCACTTGTTCGTGGTGAATCCCGCCGGCGATAACAGCCTGCGCGGGCTGCAACCTTCAGAAGAACAAAAAGCCAGGCTGGCACAGGCATGGTTAACATCAGCGTCGGCTTCGGCGGGCGCGGGCGGTGATGTGCATGCAGACAGCCCGTCCACCGGCGCGGCTGCTGCGAATCCGGCGGACTACGCCGCGCTACGCCAGGAAGCAATCAATACGGCCATTTCCGCAGCCACCGGAAATCCGCAGGCTGCAGCCCGTATGAAGGCGTTCAAAAACGCGATGGGCGGCGACCTGGGCGCGGGCATGAGCAGCGCGTTCGACTACACAGACTTTACGCTGGCGCAACAGGGCGATCGCGCAGCCATCGCCCGGCTCAAAGCTTCGCGAGACGCTAACCAGAAACGCGCGCTGGCGCGGCACGGCAAGTCCGGTTTGCAAACGCACAGCTTCCTTTCGTTTCATCCGCCGCTGGCTAAGCGCGCGAAACGGTTGCAAAAGATGGGCGCCAGCATGGTGGCTCCGGGCCGCGGATACGGCGTAGGCATGACGGTGTTAATGACCTTGCTCTATGCGATCATCATCCCGCTGATGGCGGCGGCCGGCGTGGCCATGCTGGCCGCGGTCGCGATCATGATCATGTTGAACCTGTTGTTCCTCACGCTGTGGCTCACGGTGATCCATTGGGCTTTTGGGCAGGACTGGGGAGCAAACTACACGGCCTTCATGAAGTTTTTGGATGACTTCATGCGAGCATTGAGCAGGCTGAGACGATGAGGAGAAAAGTGGGCAAAGCTTTTAGCCGCAAAATGCATAGATCGTTCGACTCGTCCTCACGTTGTTCGGCCTTCGCTCACGATGACAAGAACTTATTTGTGCCGCTAACAAAGGAGACCTGTTGGATATTTCGACATTGTTAATCATCGTCATCGTGCTTGCCGTTCTTGTTCTGTTGTTTCTGCTGCGGACGTACAACCGCCTGGTGCGATTGCGCAATGGGGTGCGGAATGGATGGGCGGACATCGACGTCCAACTCACGCGCCGCCATGACCTGGTGCCGAATCTGGTGGAGTCGGTGAAAGGCTACATGACGCATGAGCGGCAAACCCTGGAAGCCGTGACCCAGGCTCGTGCAGCGGCCATGTCCGCTTCTGGCGCCGGCATTGCCATGCGCGCCACGGCCGAGCTGGCTCTGGGCGGCGCAGTAGGAAATCTGTTGGGCGTGGCGGAGCGTTATCCGGAACTCAAAGCCTCGCAGAGTTTTCTGCTGCTGCAGGAACAGTTGACGTCCACGGAAAACCGCATTGCTTTTGCCCGCCAACATTACAATGAAACCGTGCGGCAGTTGAATACGTCCGTTGCGGAGTTTCCCAGCAACCTGATCGCGGGACCTTTCGGATTTAGACCAGAAAGCCTATTCGCGGCGGACGGTGGCGACAGGGCCAATGTGGAAGTGAAAATCTAAAAGTTCTCGCCGCTGATTGGCGCTGATGGGCGCAAGATCAAGAAACCAAGCTGGCCGCGAATGAACGCGAAAACGCGCGAATTAACATTTTTCATTCGCGTGGATTCGGGGCTACCACTCTTCCGATCTGTGTTTATCCAGCGCGTATCTGCGGCTAAAGCTTTTTCAGCGCTTCCGTCAGATCGTCAATCAGGTCGTCCGTATGTTCCAGGCCGATCGAAAGCCGGAGCAGGTTTTCCGGACTGCGCGTGTTCGGGCCTTCGGCGGACGCGCGGTGTTCTATCAGACTATGGGTTCCACCGAGACTCGTCGCATGGCTGAAGAGCTTGAGCGCAGCGGCAAGTCTGAAAGCTTCCGTCCGTCCGCCTTTCACCTGGATGGACAGCATACCGCCGAAAGCCGACATCTGTTGCGCTGCGATCTTGTGTCCCGGATGGCTCGCCAGGCCGGGATAGTGGACGGTTTCAATCTTCGGTTGCTTGTTCAGGAATTCGGCAATGCGTTGCGCGCTTTCTGACTGGGCACGTACGCGGTAAGGAAACGTTTGCAGGCCGCGCACGGTGAGCCAGCATTCAAAAGGTGACGGCACGGCGCCGCCCGCATGCTGGATCTCCAGCGCGCGTTGATAGAAGGCGTCTTTGTTTCGGAAAATCAAAGCCCCGCTGAGCACGTCGCTATGGCCGGAAAGATATTTGGTTACCGAGTGCATCACCACGTCCGCGCCCAGTTCCAGCGGACGTTGCAACAGCGGCGTGGCCCAAGTGTTATCGCAAGCCACGAGCGCGTGGGCTTTCTTGGCGATGGCGATCACCGCGCGCAAGTCGGTGATGTTGAGCAAGGGGTTGGAAGGCGTTTCCGCCCAGATCAATTTCGTTGCCGGAGTCACCGCGCGCTCCACGGCGCTCAAGTCCTGCATGTTGACGAGGGAATACTTGAGTCCCCAGCGGTCCATGACAGTCTTGAGCAGCGCGGGCGTGCCATAGTACGAGTCTTCGGCGGCGATCATGTGGTCGCCGGAAGAGAGCGTTTGGAAAACGGCCATAGTGGCGGCGCTGCCGGAAGAGAATGTCAGGGCCGCCGGCGTGTCTTCTGACGTTTTTAGTGGCAAAGCCCCTTGCTTCAAGTCGCCGGATTCTAAAGAAGCTAACGCACGTTCCAGGGCGGCGCGGTTCGGATTGCCCTCGCGCGTATAAAGATGACCGCCGGGGAGGGAGCCGTCGTCCGCCTTGTGGAAGGTGGTGGACATGTGGATGGCGGAAGCGACGTCGCGGCTACTCTCGGCGATGTTGGCGGCGTGGATGGCCTTGGTTTCGATTTTCATCTCGCTAAGATTACACAAAAGGCTCAATCACAGCGCACGGAAAATCTATTTTGTGATGTGGGCTTTCAAAATAGGGAGTAGAATTCTGCCTTTAACATGCCCATGACACATCCTCCGCTAGCCGATGAACTTAGCTTTGTCGAGTCGTTGTCGAAGCTTTTCGCGGTTGCTCTTGGCATCCTGTATCTCCTTGGCTTTCTCGTAGTGGCTTCTTACCTTTCTCGGTATGGAGTCTCCAGCTTTTCTGTATTGCACCTTCAATACCTGATTGCAGGAATCTGGGTCCTCGCACCACCTGTAGTTCACAGCTCCCTTACGTACGCGGCACGGAGGTTCGACGAACGGGCATCACCCGAAATCCAAGGAAAATTCAACTGGCGTCGCTTCCTAATCTCTTTAGTATCTCAAGGACTGCCTTCGGTGTTTGTCATATTACTGCTCCTTATTCCAAACGTTTTTGGCAGCATGACTTGGGGAATGGGTATTCGACTATTTCTGTTCTATTTGGGAATAGTGAATTGCGCTCAGGTATTTTGGATTTCGTCGCACGCTGACCCTAAACAAGAAACATGGTTAATAAACCGCGGCCACGCAGCACCGTTCTATCTGGCATTATTGTTCATGATTGTGATCAGCTACGCAGTGTGGTTCTCTGTGCGAATATACCCGTTGATCCCGTTCTCCTTGGGCGGTGGCAGACCGTTAACGGTAGTATTTATCGAGGGCGAGAAAAAGATGCCGGATGAAATCGAGAGAGCTAACACGTCTGCTAAACGGTCCGTTCCCTATAAATTGCTCATCTCGACAGATAGGTACTACATCGTTATGTCGCCGTCTCCCAAAGAACGGTCGATTGAGGTCAGCCGAGACTCGGTCGCGGGAATAGTTGTCCTAGAGTAAGCCAGGTTGCACGAAACCCGGGCATTCCCCTCTTTCGAAATTTCAAGCACAATGATCTGAACCCTTTATGCCCACCCCTACCGACCTCAAAGACATGGTGAAACAACAGGCGGACATCGTCCGCGTGGTGGGCGAGTACGTGAAGCTCAAGAAGAGCGGCGCGCAGAACTATACGGGTGTCTGTCCGTTCCACCAGGAAAAGACCGGGTCTTTCTCAGTGCATGTGACGCGGCAGTTCTATCACTGCTTTGGCTGCGGCGTTTCGGGTGACGTATTCAGCTTCGTGCAGAAGATTGAAAATATTTCTTTTCCTGAAGCCATCAAAGTGGTGGCGGAAAAATGCGGCATCAAGCTGCCGAAGTTTGAGTATTCGTCGCCGCAAGAGGCCGAGCAGGCACGGCATCGCGGACAGTTGATGGAAATGCACGAACGCGCCTGCGCGTTTTTTGAGGAGCAGTTGCGCCGTCCGGAAGCCGCGCATGCCCGCCAGTATCTGACCAACCGCGGACTGAGCGAAGAGACCGTCCGGGAATTCCGCATCGGCTTTGCGCCGGATTCAGGATTCTTGCTGCGCGACAAACTGAAATCAGATTACAGCGAAGCTCTGCTGCGCGAGTCGGGATTGTTTTCCGCAAAAGAAGGCGCGGAAGCGGGGAACATCTATTCCAAGTTCCGGAACCGCATCATGTTCCCCATCGCCCAGGAAAATGGCCGGGTGATCGCCTTTACCGGACGCACGCTGGCCACCGACGAAAAAGCTGGGCCGAAATATTTGAACTCGCCGGAAACGCCCATCTATTCCAAAGGGCGTGTGCTGTTCAATCTGGACAAAGCCAAGGAAACCATCCGCAAGGAATTCGCGATCATTGTGGAAGGGCAGATGGATTGTATTTCCGTCTACGCCGCCGGTTTCCACAACGTGATTGCCAGTTCCGGCACCGCGTTTTCTGAAGCGCAGGTACGGTTGCTGAGCCGGTTCACGAAAAACGTGGTCGTGAACTTTGATCCAGACACCGCGGGAGCAACAGCGACCGATCGTTCGTTGGGCATGCTACTGGAAGAAGAATTCCATATAAAGGTCCTGCGGCTGGAAGCTGGTTTCGATCCCGATTTGTTTATCCGAACGCACGGAGCGGCGGCATACAAGAAAGCAGTCATCGAGCAATCGCGCGACTATTTTGACTACCTCCTGGACCGCGCCATGGCCATGTTTCCGGTACGCACGCCGGAAGGCAAAAAGAACGCGATCAACTATCTGCTGCCACACGTTCATCGCGTGAGCAATCGCGTTGAACGGGACACGTTGGCCAGCGACCTGGCGCAGAAACTGGGAATCGATTCCAGCGTACTGCGGCAGGAATTCAGGACGGCGGCAACCAACCGCTCGGCTGGAGCCGTGCGTCCAGGAGCCGAGCCGTTAGTTACGTCGAGCGAAAAAGTGCTCATCCGCGCCGCGTCGGCAACTTCGCTGGAAGAACGCGAAATGCGCAGCACGGTGTTGCGCGCGCTGGCCGAAGAGCGGCTGCACGAAGGCCTGAACAGCGAGACGCTGCTGCAACATCTGCTGGAAGCCGGCGAAGAAGTCGATGACCCGATGTCCCTGCCGCTGGAAGAGCCGGAACGAAAATTGCTTGCATCCGTGGTGATGAAAGAAGACGAGCCTTTGACTCCCGAACTACTGCAAGGCGCGGTGGAAGGATTGCGCCATCGCGTACAGATTTATCGTCGCGAACGCGAGATCAAGAGCGGGATCGTGGAAGCTGAAAAGCGCAACGACGTTACGGCGTTGCTCAGACTGAAACAGGAAAAGTTGGAACTGGATCGGAAATTAGCCGCCGGGCTGAACTAAGAGTACTGCGTTCGTTCCAAACTTTTGCCGCATGGCGCAAACAACTACACGGCTTTGTTGCCGGAGCGTTCAAGCTCCTGGATCAAGTCTTGTAACAGGCGACGCGCGCTGCTGCCGATCTTGTCAAACTCAACGCCCACTCCGGTTTTGTGCGACTTTCTGACTGTGCCCGTCACACGGAACGACTGGCCTTTGATGTCCAGGGTCAGTTCCACATAAGTGCGGATCGCGAATGGCCGTTCCATTTCCACGTAGCAACCGCCCAGGCTCAGGTTTTGGACTTTGCCCTTGTTGGCGCCGGTGGAGGGAATCTTCGAGATTTCAACCGCGCCTTCACAGGCGAAGCGTCTGGTGCGCCGACGGTCGCTATTCTCAACCGGCTTGGCGTCGGCAATCCCTTGCGTCCCAACCGGCCTGGTTTCGACAGCCTCCTTGGGCTGGGCAAGGGATTTGGCTGTGGCTAGCGGGTTGGTTAGTGCGGTGCTTTCTGTGCTCATATAAAGATGGAAATCGGCGGTTTCTTACCGCCTTACGTCAATGTTATCGGCGTTTGTACTGATATCTTGACCGTATTCCAAGCCGCTGAACGGGGGGTGAGTGGCCAATGAAGCTCACGCAAGTCCATGCCGATAAGTCTGGTCTGAGGTGGCTGTGGCGGTTTTGCGGCCTGCTGGCAGCGCTGTATGTCGTTGATTTTTGGGCAGCTTTGGCCGTGCCGGGGCTCGGATTGAGGAAATACGACTCGGTTTTGCTGGCCTGCTGCGCAGCCGTGGTTCTGTCGATTTTGGCGGCAGTGAAGGACGCCAAAGCCTGGTACGAAGTAACGGCGGCCGCTGGTTTCACGTTATTACTTACAATGTACGCCGCATCGGTTTAAAGATTGTCATCATCTAATCAGCAGGCGGTATATCTCCTTTGTTTTGTGGTGAGTTGGCCGGAAAGTGCGCTTTTTTTGCCGGATTTTGCATGATAAACTACTACCTTCGGGTTTTGCGCGTTTTTCCAAGCCTTACATCCCACACGCTTTCACGCTTTGGGGATCACCAGCGGACAACCCGGTATTGCCTTGAAGACGATGTAATTCAAAAAGAGGATCGTGCTTGGCACTAGACGATAAATTCGAAGACATTAAGAAACTGATCGACGCAGGCAAAGAAAAAGGATATCTCACCTATGACCAGGTCAACGACCTAATTCCCGGTGATGTCCACTCTCCAGACGATCTGGACGACCTGCTCACCACGATTGGTACCCAGGGCATTGATGTCCTGGAATCCGCAAAAGGTTTGCCTTCTGAACAGAAGTTTGAAGACATTGAAGAAGGCGAGGACGTTGAACTTGATCTGACCCCGGGCACGCTGGATAAAACCAACGACCCGGTCCGCATGTACCTGCGCGAAATGGGCACGGTCCCGTTGCTCACCCGCGAAGGCGAAGTTGAAATTGCCAAGCGCATTGAGCGCGGGCAACTGCGCGTGTTGAAAGCCTTGTCGCGCTCTCCGATTGTGATCAAAGAAATCCTGGCCCTGGGCGAGGACCTCCGCCGCGGCGTTCGTTCCATCAAGGAACTGGTCGCGTTCGATGAAGAGGAAATCACGGAAGAGATTGTGCAGGCGCGCTTGAAGAACTTCGTCGGCAAGATCGACGATGTCTCCAAGCACTACAAAAAGGTCCAGCAGGTGGAAGAAAAGCTGGCCGCCATCGTGCAGAAGAAAAAACCCAAGGAGTACCGCCGCGCCCGCTGGGCTTTTGGACGCGCCCAGGTGCAGGTCTCCACGGGCATCCGTAAACTGAAGTTCACCACGCCGGAGCGCAAGCGGCTCATTGAGCGTGTGAACAAAACGGCGGACGCCATGCGCGCGCTCGATCGCCAGATCTACAACCTGGAAAAGAAGATCGAAATCACGCGCGTGGAAGAAACCAAACGCGAATACCGCCGCATCCAGCGTTCGCACCGCATGGACCTGGAAAAGCAGGAGCAGGATACCGGCGTAAGTTACCCGGAACTCAAGCGCACGCAGCGCGAGATTATTCAGGGTGACGTGGATGCGGAAGCCGCCAAGCGCGAGTTGATTGAAGCCAACCTGCGCCTGGTGGTGTCGATCGCCAAAAAGTACACCAATCGTGGCCTGCAGTTCCTTGACCTGATCCAGGAAGGGAACATCGGCCTGATGAAAGCCGTCGATAAGTTCGAGTACCGCCGTGGCTATAAATTCTCCACGTACGCAACGTGGTGGATCCGCCAGGCCATCACTCGGGCCATCGCCGACCAGGCCCGCACCATCCGCATTCCGGTGCACATGATTGAAACCATCAACAAGCTGATCCGCACGTCGCGGCAACTGGTGCAGGAACTGGGCCATGAACCGAGCTCGGAAGAGATCGCCAAACGGATGGATATCCCGGTGTCCAAGGTCCGCAAGGTGCTCAAGATCGCGCAGGAGCCCATTTCGCTGGAGACGCCGATTGGCGAGGAAGAAGATTCCCACCTGGGCGACTTCATTGAAGACCGCTCCATGGTTTCGCCGGCCGAAGCCGTGATCAACGTAAACCTGAAAGACCAGACTTCGCAGGTGCTGCGTACACTCACGCCGCGCGAGGAAAAAGTCATCAAGATGCGTTTTGGTCTTGAAGATGGTTCCGAACACACGCTGGAAGAAGTGGGACAGTCGTTTGCGGTCACCCGCGAACGTATCCGCCAGATTGAAGCCAAGGCGCTGCGCAAACTGCGGCATCCGTCGCGTTCGCGCAAGCTGAAGGCGTTCATGGACGGGATACGCGAAGCGTAAAACGGAATGAAATTGTGGAGCGCAGTCGCCCTGGCCTGCGACAGAAAACTCTCAAGGCGCTGCTGCAAAGCGGCGCCTTTTTTATTTGTAAGGAGATTAAGCGAAGTGTGCACGTGTGAGGAAAGGCCGGATCAGTGTGATCAGTGCGAATCAGTGGTAAAAAGGATTAACCTATCTTTCCTTCCAGCTCCGCCCACCTCTTGTACAGATCGTCCACAACTTTCTGCGCGTGCTCTAGTTCCTGATGGGTCTTCAATAGCTTTGCGGCGTCTGTTGCGATCTTGGGATCGCCGGCGGCAATCCGAGCCAGTTCCAGGTCTTCTTCGGCTTCGTTGATGAGCTCTTCCATGTGGTCATATTCGCGGGCTTCGAGGTAAGACAGTTTCTTTTTTACCGGTGCGGACGCGGCCTCGGCTCCAGCAGCGCCGGGTGAAGAAGACGTGGCTTCTTTCTTGCCTTGGGCTTTAGCCCCTGCGGTCTGATCTTTCTGTTTGTCCTCCATCCAAGCCTCCCACTGCGCGTAGTCGCCGAACACTCCGGCGCCGCCATCGCCGTCGAGCCCCAGCACCACGGTGGACACGCGGTCCAGCATGTAGCGGTCATGCGTAACCAGCACCAGCGCGCCGGTAAATTCGAGCAAGCTTTCTTCCAGGATTTCCAGCGTGGGGATATCCAGATCGTTGGTGGGTTCATCGAGCAGAAGAACATCCGCTGGTTGCAACATGAGTTGCGCGATCAGCACGCGCGCGCGCTCGCCGCCGGACAGCCGCTCAACCGGCTGGTTCAGTTGTTCGCTCGTGAAAAGGAACCGTGCGGCCCAGGCGGCCACGTGGATCACGCGCTCCTGATACACCACGCTGTCACTATCGGCAGCCAGCGCTTGCTTGAGCGTGACGTCGGTATCCAACTGGCGGTTCTGATCAAAGTACACCACGCGCAGAAAATCAGCTTTCTTGATCTCGCCCGCAGTCGGCGGCATTTCTTCGCGCAATAATCGCAGCAGAGTCGTTTTGCCGCTGCCGTTGGGGCCGACCAGTCCCACGCGCTTGCCGTTGGAAATCAGGAAGTCAAGATTTTTAAAGAGCGTGCGGCTGCCGGCTGCGGCGTTGTCCGCGGCTTGCCCAGGAATCGCATACCCCAGGCCTTTTAATTCAATCAGCCGCTTCGTCTTGCGGTCGGTCGCGGAAAAATCAATGTCGGCCGATGCCGTCCGTGTGCGCGTGTTCAAATCGCCCAGTTCGGACATCAGCTCAAAAGCTTTGTCGATGCGGGCCTTGGATTTCCGTGTGCGCGCTTTTGCGCCGCGGCGCAGCCACTCAATTTCGCGGTGGACCATGTTCTCCAGCGCTTCCTGGTGCCGCGTCTGGGCCAGCAGAAATTCTTCCTTCTTAATAAGGAACGCGCTGTAGTTGCCGTGCACACGCAACAGGCCGTCTGGATACGCGCGGCTCAGCTCAGCCATCTCCGTGGCCACGTTCTCAAGAAAATAACGGTCGTGGCTGACCACGACGGACGCGAAGTCCGCGTTCTCCAACAATTCTTCCAGCCACTCAATGCCTTCCAGATCGAGATGGTTGGTTGGCTCGTCGAGCAACAGTACATCGGGATGCAGCACGACAGCTTCGACAATTGCGAGACGTTTGCGCCATCCGCCGGAAAGAGATGCCGCGGTGGCTTCAAAGTCCGGGAAGCCGGCGCGTCCCAGCCACTCCACTGTTCTTCGCTCACGCTCGTCTTCGGCAACGTTGGCGCGTTTCAACGCTGCGGCAATCACTGACCGCACGGTCACGCCTGCCGCAAATTCCGATTGCTGTTCCACGTAAGCCAGACTGGTGCGTTTACGCGTGGCCACGTCGCCCGTGTCCGGATCCATCTCGCCGGCCAGGATTCGCAGCAGCGTCGACTTGCCCGATCCGTTGGGACCAATCAGCCCGATGCGGTCGCCTTCCGAGACGGTGAAAGAAACGTCCTGGAAGAGCGGCGTGGCGCCGAAGCGTTTGCTGATGCCTTGAGCGTTGATGATGGGCGGCAAGAGTCTGCTGTTCCTTAAGGAGAGAGGTCAGGTTCAGGATAGCAGACATCGCCGCCGCCGTTTGGTTGTCAGAGTACGCCACGCTCTGATTAACGCACCCATCTGTGTCATCAGTGACGATCTGTGGTTGAGTTGGCTTAGCGCATCCTGATCTGGTTGTACGCGATCTTGATCAAGTTGCGGACGGAAGCATCAAAAGCGTCGAGATCGTCCTGATCCGTGCCCGCAAACTTTTGCCGCCACGTCGTCAAATCAATCGCCTTGGGAACAGCGGCTTCAATCTCCTCCTGGGTTTTGCTTTCGTTTAGTTCTTTTTCCACTTCGCGGTTCACTGCGGTGATCAACTCCGTGACCAACTGCACGTAGGCCGTGCCGTGCAGGACTTCACCGTGACCGGGCACAATGGTCTCAACGTTGAGCCGGCCAATAGCCCGTAGAGTTTCCGGAAATTCCAAAGGGAAAATCCCACCGTAGAAGTAAGGAACCGGATGGTCCAGCAAATCGCCGACAGCGGCGATTTTTTCGTTGGGCAGATAGACCACCGTGTCGCCGGCGGTGTTCCCCGGGCCCAGAAACTTGATCTGTACCGGACGGTTGCCCAGGTCGATATCCAACTCATTGTCAAAGACCACATTCGGGGGCAACTGGGCGGTGGTTTTGAATTCCGCAACCACGGCCGAAAGACCGCCGATGGCCTTTTCAAAGTCGTGCCTTTGGACTTCGGTCAACGCGGTGCCGTCCGGTAATTTGCCCGAGTCCAGAATCTTCTTGAAGCGTTCCGCGCGTCCGGGATAGCGGGCCATGGCGCCCGGGTTGAACGAGGTGACCAGCTTGTGCGTTGCACGTTGCGCGACGATTTGAATTCCGGGAAAAGCCGCGGCGTAGGTCGCGTTGCCCAAGGTGTGATCAAAGTGCCAGTGGGTGTTCACCAGGTACGTGACCGGCTTGTTGGTCCACTTGCGGATCTGTTCGATGTCCTCGCGCGCGGACGATGGCAACAGACATGAATCCACAACCAGCATAAACTTTTCGCCGATCACTACCAGGGTATTGCTTTGAGGGAATGTATCGGGCGCGTCCGGATGGCGGATTTCATAAACGCCCTCCGCCAGCTTGGTCACCGTACGCGTGCTGTTGTTGGATGAATCGGCTAAAGCCGATTGGTTGCTGGCCGCCAGGGTGAACGCGATCAGACAAAGAAAAGTGCGAGAAGAAAAAAGACGGAGAATCCGGGACATTTTGAAAGCCTCAGGAGAAAGGGAGTTGTAGTTCTGCTCCCAATTCTCCGCAAGGTCGTTGATGATCGTCTTGTACGTTCTTGCCGTGCGATGAAAAATGTCGTAAATCGCCGTGATAAGGTCTCTTTATTTCACCTGCAAATTTGCAAAGTACGCTTCCGTGGTGGTGTGGGACCAGAGCGCGATCTGTCCGTGGCTGTCACCGCGCTTGAGATCGTTGACCACCAGGCACGGTTGCGCGGCGCCGTTCACGTAGAGCCAGGCTTTCGCTCCGGCAACTACGATCTTCAGATGCGTCCACGCGGCGGGTTCAAGGTCGGCGTACGATTCGTAAACGCCGGGGTTTTCTGTGCGCAAACGCTGCCAGCTAAAATCCGGGTCGGACACATATTGCACGGAGTGGTTGCGGACCAGTTGATCGCTGTCGCGTGCGTTGAGTGGCCGGATGTAGAACATCTCAGCGCCTTCCGCGTTACCTTGAACGCGAAAGGCCACGCCGATAAATCCCTTCATATTGGGAGCCGATCCCGGGCGGGGCGCTCCAGCTACGTCCACTTCGATCGTGCCGTCCTTGAATTCCGAGCCGTTGACGATCGCAAAGATCGAGCCGTCATTCTTTTCCTGTCCGGCGGGCGGGGCGAGCCGGACGGCGCGGCGTCCTTTATATGTCAGCACCTGGGCCGCTCCGTTGACCATGGTGAGAGCCGATGGGGCATCGAGGCTAAGTTTTGGTGCGGATTTGGCTTCCAACAAAACGCCGGCGGCGAGCAACGCCGCAGCAAAGCTCCCGAGTAAGAAAGTTTTTTTACGCATTGATATGGAGTCCTGTCATGGAGATCAATGAAACTTGAAAGGAAATGTCGTTTGGTTTTCCGGCAATCCCGTGGAAAAGTTTCTCTAAGCGTGAGCGGGTATGTCTTGAACGTTCTTGCGGTCAGCCGTAAACCGCCCGGGTGTGGTGCCGACCAGGCGGCGAAAGTGCCGGGTGAGGTGGCTTTGATCGGCAAAGCCGGTAGCCAGGGCAACTTCAGAAAGCCGCCAGCCCGCGCGCAACAAGTCCTTGGCGCGATTCACGCGGAGAAGAGTTTGGTAGGCATGGGGTGGCATCCCCGTCTCCAGGGCAAATACGCGATGCAAATGAAATGGACTCAGGTTTGCCAGGCCAGCGAGATCCGTGAGAGCAATGCTGCCGGAGAAATGTTCCTGAATGTATTCGCGCACACGCCGGACGGCATGCCGTTCGCGCTTGAGAGCTTGTGGCGTGGCATGAGCGTCAGAGCCACGGGTGATGAGCAAGTGCAGAAACTGAAGCAGCAGGTCTTCCTGCTGCAGTCTGGAACCACCATCAGACTGGGTTTCTTCCAGCGCGCAATGCAAACGCAGAAAGCTTTCCTTGATGGCCGCGTCGGTCACCAACATTTCCGGAAATTGCGGATTTGCCGCCGCTCTGCCCGTGACCTGATGAGCAGCTTTCGAAAAGAGCGGCTGTGGCAAATACAAACTGCGGAAGCTGATGCCGCGGGCATCGTCCACCCAATTCTCGTGGACTATGCGCTGGCCCAAATGATTCCCCTGCCGGCACTGGCGGAAACTTTGGGCCCGCAAAGCAACGCTGCTTCGCGCGTGTCGCAGACGCCAATCGTGGACAAAGGTTTTGCCGTGGTGCGGAAAATTGGCAACGGTCTCTATGCCACGATTTCCGATCCGTCCAAGGGACCCACCACGTTGTGCAACGGCGGATTCCTAGTCGGCAAAGATGCTGCCATGCTGATTGAAGGTTTCACCACTGCCGGCGGAGCAGCCTTCCAGATGGACGCGCTGCGCATGGTTTCGCAGGTCCCGGTGAAGGGCGCGCTGGACACGCACTATCACTTTGATCACTCCATGGGCAACGCCTATTACGGCGCGAATGGCGTGCCGCTGTGGGCACACGCGAACGCGGCCAAGCGCATCGTTGATAGTTATTCTCCGCTGCAAGGGGCGGACAAAGCCGCCGTGCTGGCGCCGTTTGAAAAATTGGTGGAAGACGCCAAGAACGAAACCGAAAAAGCCCATGCGCAAAGCGACTTGAACGCCATTACCACGGTGTATACCATCGCCAACGGTTCAGTGCTGGCGCTGCCGAATCATCCCATCGATCCCTCCAAGCTCACCACGGTGGACCTGGGCGGCGTGACGGCGGTGATTGAATCCATGCCCGGACATTCCGGTACGGACATGATCATCCGCGTGCCGGACCAGAACGTGGTCTACACCGGCGACTTGCTCTTCAATGGATGGTATCCGGTTTGCTTCGACGAGAAAGCCACGATCTCCGGATGGCGCGCCACGCTCGCCAAGTTCGCTGCCATGGACAAAGAAACAGTCTTCGTCCCCGGCCACGGACAGATCTGCGGACAGGAAGGCGTTGCCACTCTGCGCGAAGTGTTTGACGACATCGCGGGCCAGGCCGAGAAGATGTTCAAAGCCGGCGTCCCGGTGGCGGAAGCACAGCAGCGCTACGCGGTGCCGGACAAGTTCAAGAACTTCCCGGTATTTGCCTGGGGCTTCACGATTGCTCCGGCCATCGGCAAGCTGTATGGAGAGTGGTCAGCCAAGTAAAACAATCGCACGTGATCGCCGTGATCGGGAAAATCAAACGTAACCGCAATTGCCACAGAGGACACAGAGGAGCTCGGAGGTCTGGGTTCTTTTGTGTCCTCTGAATTATTTACATGCGCCAAAGGATTCTCAGTCGGGCGATTTTTGGCAATTCTGGCAATTCCGTGCCGAAGCTAACGCGGCCGGACCGCATAGTTTCCCAAAAGTACATGACCTTGTCCGCGATGGTAACTGCCCTCCTGGGCAATGGCCTTGAACAACCGTAATTGGGTGGATAGCGGCGACCAACGTTATGCTTGAGTCACACAGGAGTTTCCCAAACAATGAATACACCGCTTCATCTGTGGCGCAATTTCGGCGCGGACCGCGACTCCAAGCGCCGCTTTCCGCTGGTCATTAGTATTCTGGCGTTTTTGTTCAGCACGTTTGTGTTGACCGTGACTCTTTTCGGTCAAAGCCGGACGGCGAAGCCGCGCCCCACGCAGGCCCAGACCAGCGCGTCTATCCCCGCGGCAACTGGCGGCCATCGTGATCTGAGCGCGTCACTGGCCGACCTGGACCGCGTGTCGCAAGCCACGGACAGTGACATTGCCAACCTGCACGTTGACAAGTGGGGTCCCGGTTGGACGAAAACCATTCTGCGCAGCAAGGACCAGAACCAGCAGCAGGCGCAGCAAGTAGCCGCGTCACTGCAACGCAACTTGCGCGGCGCCATGCCCGGACTGATTCATGACGTCCAGAACGCGCGTGGCAGCCTCTCTACAACTTTCAAGCTCTATGACAATCTCAGCGTGGTGTGTGAAGCGTTGGATTCGCTGATCACCGCGGCGGAAGCTAAAGGCAAGAAGGAAGAATCCGCGCCGCTGAACGAAGACTATAACGCTCTGATCCGTTTGCGCCGTGAATTCTCCAACTACATTCAGGCAGGCACCGTTGCGCTGGAGACCAAAGGCAAGCTGCCTGCGTACACCGGCTCTACCTCGTCGGGCAGGTCAGGATCCGGATCGCAAACTGTAACTGGCCCGGGCGGTGTGAAGAGAATCATTGTGGATGATGCGATTCCGGAGAAGAAGCCGGCCGCCACGCCTGTCCAGAAAAAGAAACCAGCAGCCGCGGCGCCAAGCTCGGCTGCAAGTGAGCTGCCGGCTCCAGCCAGCGCGCCTGCTCCGGTGACGGCCCGTGCGGTTGCGCCGCCGGCGCCGAACAATTCGGTACGCAGCACTTCAGCCAACGTTGTGTCCGCACCGCAATCGTCGAATACCGCGCCCGTGGCTTCGACCTCTACTGTATCTGTACCAGCCGCGGCGCCGGCGCCAGTTCCCGGATCCGCCGCCGCGCCGTCTCCCGCGCAAATGCAAGCGCTGGTTCCCGCACCAAGTCCTTCTCCTACCCCCAAGAAAAAAGCCACCATCATCTACAGCAATTAGCTAAGGAAATTAATTTCTTCAAACCAATTTTTATTCATCCAGATCTATGCAGAGTTAGATGTGATTATGCTTGCCCGCAAGAGGTTCTACGTTGTTGCCGGGCGACCAGAGCCAGCGGACGGCCAAGGCCATCGCGTGGATCAGGGCGAACTACGCGAAGGCGTTAAGCGTGGAAGACCTGGCGGAAAGCGCGGGCATGGGCGTTTCCACGTTGCACCATCATTTCCGCGCGCTTGCGGCGATGAGTCCTCTGCAATATCAAAAACGGTTGCGCGCGGCGCGCGAGCGAATGCTGGTTGCGGGGCTCGATGCCGCCAGCGCTGCTTTCGAAGTGGGATACACGAGCCCGAGCCAGTTCAACCGCGAGTACAAGCGCTTTTTTGGACAGCCGCCAATGCGGGACGTCACGACGCGCCGGGTTGCCGGGGTTCACTGCAACGGGCGAGTGAGAGACGGTGCGCTGGAGACACAGCGTAAATCGTTTTTCACGCCTTTTCGCAGTAAAGTTACGACACCTATAGAATGTCCACGCATAGTCATCTTATTTAACGTTGCGTCGAGCGGCGATCTGGTGTACAAAGAGAGGCGAAGAAAATGGCAACCTCTAAAGTAACCAGAATCGACGCGGATGGAGTCGTTAATGTTGCTGCAGTGGCGCATCGCAGTCCGTTCCGCTACCCTGGGGGCAAAACGTGGCTCGTTCCTCGCATCCGTGAGTGGCTGAGAAGCCTTAGCCCGAGACCGATGGAGTTAGCCGAGCCCTTCGCGGGCGGCGGTATTGTGTCTTTGTCTGCCCTCTTCGAAAACTTAGTTAACAAGATTGTTCTTGTCGAGAAGGATGCCGACGTCGCAGCGGTTTGGAACGTTATTGTTTATGGTGATGGACTCAGGCTTGCCAGCGAGATTCTTACTTTTGATTTGAGCATGGAGTCCGTGAAGGAGTTATTGTCGAGAATCCCGCAGAATGAATTCGACCGTGCATTTCTGACTATTATACGAAACCGAATCCAGCACGGAGGTATTTTGGCAGCGGGCGCTAGCATGCTCAAAAATGGAGAGAATGGCCGAGGCATACGTTCACGGTGGTATCCGAATACACTGCGAAAGAGGATTCAAGCTATCGTTTACACCCGCCAGGATATGGCCTTCTTGCAAGGGGATGGGATCGAATTCATTCGTAGTAACGGCTACCGGAAGGAGATGGCTTTTTTCATCGATCCGCCGTATACAGTCGCAGGTCGGCGTCTATACACACATAGTGAGATAGACCATCGCGAACTTTTCAAGGCCGCTCAGTCGGTGCGTGGGGACTTCTTGATGACTTATGACAACAGCGCGGAAATTCGAGAGCTTGCGAAAAAATTTGGTTTTCAGACTGCGCTAATTCCAATGAAAAACACTCATCACGAGCTAATGAACGAGCTACTCGTTGGTAGAAATCTTCGATGGCTAAGGCGTTAAGTTCTGTTTCAGTTTGGCTCTCAGCGTCTCTTCAAACTGCGGTCTCGGTACCGGAATTGCGGCAACCAATCCTCTAACAGACTCCTCCAGCGTTGTTATAAACATACGGGCCGGCTCAAGGTGTACTTTGCCGTCCGGACGTTCGGCATAGCGCACGACAAACCAGACTACCTCGGCATTAGAAAGATGGTTGGCTTCATTGATCGCGCCCAGTTCCTTGAAAAAATCCTCGTCCACCACAACTGCCATTTTTTTCCCCCACGTGCGGAGCGTGGGTACCTTGACTTGCAATTGGGGCAGCAGCCTTTTCGGGCCGCTACTTCTGTAGTCCGGTCGCCGACTGAATTGAGGGAAAGGCAGTCCTTCATCCTTAGTTTCAGCTATGTACTTAAAATCGTGGGCCATTTTCCTGCCCGAAAAATAGACGGCCTGTTTTTCAACCGGGCACCATTCAAGTGCGGCACCTTTCTCGACCACTAGTACATTGTCAATTCTCCCAACTTCCCTTGCGGTCAGGGGGCTGTCACCACGGATTTTAGGAACGCGCTGCAGGAAGGGTATCTCGCCCACGGGGATCGCCTCAGGATCACCGAGAAGGGATTCGCCGATCCAGCGATACACAACATGGTCCTGTTCAAAGCGGCTCGGGCAAGTCGCACGGTATGTACCGCTCAAGGGGCTAATTTGAACTAGGCCTGTTTCCGAAGCACGCTCGTATAAGCGAAGGGAGCAAATACCCCCTGGCTTCCAGCATTTAATTTCCTTATCCGGCTTTGAGAGAAAAGGACAGGGAAACGCCGGCTTTTGGTCTTGGGCTTGAACATAGGCGTATGAGCGGCGCTCCGCAAGACTCAGCTGGACGAATGGCTTCCCATACCATTCACCGATCCCAAAGCGATATTGCACGCTTGGGCTCTTTGGCTTTTTTGGCGCTGTTTCCTTTAGTCGTCGCGCGCGAGGCTCGGATGAACTCATTGGTGCCGTTCCATTTCGGCCACCAGACGGCTTAGAGATAAACCCAGTGCCGCGGCGATGCGCGTCATATTTACGAGGGAAATATTGCGAGCGCCACGCTCGACATCGCCGATATACGTTCTGTGAATGTCAGCCAGCTCGGCAAGCCCCTCTTGTGAAAGGTCCCTGCGTAGGCGGAGTAATCTAACCGCTCGCCCGAATGCAACTCTGGGGTCGGTGCTCTTTTGCCGGCTCACGTAAGGATCGTACAAATCCGATGTCTATGAGTCTACAGACTATACGTGGAGTAATCTGTGAATGTTGGCTTTTAACCCGCAGCGCCCGGCCCATCAGTTCGTCCTAGCTTCACCCTAGCTTTACAGCATTCTTAAGGAGGTCATTGCGGTTGATAGCGAACCGAGTTCCGAGGCGTTACGCTTGCCATCATGTCCTATTTCGCAATTCATTCGCTGATAGAAAATACAGTAATATCCATAAGCCCGTAAGGGTAGAAACGTCGCTTGCTCTTTGAAAAAGAAGCAGCTAGCCTCTAGCGTCTAGCCAAACCAAAAGGCAGGGCTACGACCTCTCAGCCGATGGGCTTGAGCTTGGGCCGTCCAAGCACGGAGCTTGGGCCGTGCAAGCTCCGTGCAAGCTCCGTCCAAGGTCCGTGCAAGGGCCGTCCAAGGGCGAAATTGAAGAAGCCTTTTGTTTGCAACAAGAGTTCAAAAAATGCCGGGTGGGGGGCCGGCGTAGCCGGCAATCGCCGAGATCGCCGAAATCGCGCGTCATCCCACCCCAGCCCGCGCAAAACCGGCGCGCTCCGGGGGCCCCGGTGATCGCCGTGATCGGAAAACTAAACTCGGCAGAGGATCTTCCTGTTATGCTGTCGCTTCTCCCGAAGACCATGAAAAAAGGAAAAAGGTTGCGGAGCGGCGGACGGTATCCGCCCGTCTTCTTCAAGTTGATTGCGTGTACGAAGTTGATTGCGCTCACGTGGATCGTGTTCACGTTGATCACGGCGCTGTTGGTTGGCTGCGCTCGTCCGCCGCAGGAGTCTGCTGGCGATGGCGCAAAAGCAGCGCATTCACCGGAAGCAAAAGCCGCAGGTTCGCCGAAGGCGTCTTCGAAAACCGGGGTGTTACCCTCGACCACGCCGGAGCCCACGGAATGGAGTCTGGCCACGGTGGCTGTGAACATCCTGGACAAAGCCCATCACACCGGATCAGTGGTTGAGCGGTGCCAGTGCGGTCCGGGGAACCGGCTGGTGCTGCTTTATTCTTTTCACACTTCAGATTCTATTCACGCTGCGGTGAAAGTTGAGCCCATGGCCGAGGCGTTCAACGAAATCAGCAAGCGGTATCCGGATATACAGTGGCGCGAAGTGGGCGAAGGGCACGTCCGCGTGACGGACAATTCGGCGCGCGCTGGATTGCTGAAGGTCCGCGTGAAGGAATTTCTGGTGATTGAAGACCGTCCGCCGCAAGCGGCGCTCTCCGCGTTGTGGAAGACCGATGAAGTTGCGGCGTACATGGCACGGCACAATGTTCGCTTTGCCCGTACTCGCTCGGCGAGTTTCGCGGCGGGAGCCAAGCGTGCGCCGGCGATTATCCACGTGAAGAACGCGACGGTGCAGGAAATTATGGACCGCATACTGGATAGCTATCGCGCACCGGCAGGATCGGGCTTGCACAAAGTGTGGATCTATCGCGAATGCCAGCGCGGCGCGGAAACGTTTGTGGAAGTAAGAGTGCTGTGAGGCGCGAAGCGGGCTCAATCGCCGGAATTGCACGAGATCGCCGTGATCCCACCCCAGCCCGCGCAAAACCGGCGCGGTCCGGGGGCCCCGGTGATCGCACGTGATCGGAAACGGGAGGGGGCTTTGCGATCCAGTGGTCTGCGTTTTTTCTTCTCTCTTTTTCCCTTCCCACTCGCCGTGATTCCCGTTATTCTCAAGAGCAATGCCAGTGCGCATGACAGTCTTGGCGAGCGGGAGCCGGGGGAACTGTACAGTTCTCTCCACGGACCGCGCCAGCATTCTGGTGGACGCGGGCCTTTCCTGCAAGGAAACGCTGAAGCGCATGCGATCCGCCGAGGAAGATCCTGAACGGTTGCAGGCCATTGTGATTTCGCACGAACACAAAGACCACGTGGCCGGGTTGGACGTGCTGGCCCGCAAGCTGAAAGTTCCGGTGTACATCACCGAGTCCACGTATCAGACGTTTCGTCGCGAGAACAAAGGACGCGACGGCAAGCCGATCACGCTGGAACGTCGGGAACATTTCCAGTCCGGGCGGAGTTTTACCGTCGGCGACATCAGCGTGATGCCGTTTACCATCCCGCATGACGCGGCCGATCCTTGTGGGTTCACGTTCAAAAGTTCAGGCATAAAGTTTGGTCTGGTTACCGACCTGGGCTACATGGCCGCCAACGTGAAAGACCATCTGCGCGGATGTGATGGCTTGATGATCGAGTCCAACCACGACCTGGAGATGTTGCGCAACGGACCGTACCCTTGGATGGTGAAGCAAAGGGTCATGTCCCGTGTGGGGCATCTATCGAACTCCGCGCTGGCGGAGTTTTTCGCCAAAGATTATGACGGTAATGCAGCCTTTTTAGTTCTGGCGCATCTATCTGAACATAACAATCACCCCGAGTTGGCGCGGGAATCGGCTTACCAGGCACTGGGCGGCAAGATGAGTTTGTTCCAGTCAGCTTCCATCCACCTGGCGCACCAGGACAAGCCATTGCAACCCCTCTGCCTGGGGTGAGAACATGTACCCCATACTTGTAACTGAATAGGCTGTATAGGACTCGAGTCTAGGGAAGCCCATGAGCAGTGTTTGCAGCGACCGTGTTGTAGGTGAAATTCTTGCTGGCTGGAGATATGACATTTCAGGCCTTGCGCCGGAGATGCGTGTCGACTACGAGCAGCACCTGCAGGAGTGCGCACATTGCCACGGACGCCAAGTCCTGCACCGCACCATTGATATCGGTCTGATGGTGGTGGCCACGATTTCAGCCATCATGTTTCTAGTGGCGTTTGGCGCAGTGCGGCATTTTTCGCCCAAGCACGCCATCATCCTGGAGTTGATCGCGCTCGCCGGGTTCCTCTTCTTCAGCATCGTCTGGCTGATTGTGGCGGTGGCTACGCCCGCTCCGGTGGTCGTTGCCGATGTAGCGCGCATACAGGCGCGCCGCATCCATGACCGCTTGCCGACCAACATCAAAGAAAAGCTGCCGGAAATTACCCAGGAATTTTTGAAGAAGAATAGTTAGAAGAACTGCGGCTGTTGGTTTTTGGTAGTTGGCTCTTGGCCAATTCTTATTGGCAAATAACTCTCGTTTTTGCCGGTTGCTTCTGTAAAACAGACCCAAGATCATTATTTTCTGGAAGGTTTCGATCCGCGATCATCGCGTTGATTCGCAGTGAAGGTTTTCCGATCACGCGCGATCACGTTGCGATTCCGGCGATCACGGCGATTCCTACGTTTCCATCGCCCCAATCAGATCCACGACTTTTTTTACGTGATGTTCCACGCACCAGCGCTGGAGTCCGTCTACAATTTTCTCTGACGAAACCGGGTCCCAGAAATTTGCCGTGCCGACTTGTACTGCCGCTGCTCCGGCCAGCATGTATTCCACTACGTCACTGGCCGTGCTGATGCCGCCCATGCCGATCACCGGAATTTCCACCGTGTGCGCTGCTTCGTACACCATACGCAGCGCGATGGGCTTGATCGCCGGACCGCTCAGTCCGGCGGTGATGTTAGAGATGCGGGGCTTGCGCGTTTCCGGATCAATCGCCATCCCCACGAATGTGTTCACCAGGGAGATGGCATCCGCCCCGGCGTTTTCCGCCGCTTTGGCCATGGCCGGAATGCTGGTGACGTTGGGTGAGAGCTTCACGATAATCGGCCTTCGCGACGCCGACTTGCAATTGGCCACCAACTCTTCCAGCATCGTGCGGTTGGTGCCAAACACCATGCCGCCTTCGTGCGTGTTCGGGCACGAAACGTTCAGCTCGTAAGCCGCAATGCCTTCGGCATCGTTCAAGATGTGGATGGTCTCCACGTAATCTTCGCGCGTGTAGCCGAACACGTTGCAGATCACCACCACGTTTTTCTTGGCCGCCAGCTTGGGCAGCTTTTCGCTGATGAACGCCCGCGCGCCAATGTTCTGGAGTCCAATGGAGTTCAGCATTCCGGCGGCGGTTTCAAACAGCCGCGGCGGCGGGTTGCCGACCATCGGCTCCCGCGACAGGCCCTTGGTTACAAATCCGCCCAGCTTTTCCAGCGTGACGATGTCTTCGAATTCGATCCCATAGCCAAACGTGCCGGCGGCGGCAATGATCGGGTTTTTGAAATGGATGCCGGCGAAGTTCACGCTCAGGTCGGGCTTGCGGCTGCCGGAATCTTTCTTGTCGGTTTTTTCGGCGCCGTCTTTTGCCGGGGCTTCGGTCGTCACGGATACGCTAGATTTTTCTGAGGCGTCTGACTTTGCCGACGAGTCAGTCTTGCCGTCCTTATTTACGTCAGCCGGTGCGGACGCGCCGTTGGCCTCCGTCTTTTCGGACGAGGCAGCCGCGGCCGATGCGGACGTCTTGTCCGGTTGGTCCGTTGCCGACGATGGTTTGCTGGGGGTAGCCATGTGATTTCTAGTTTAAATGCTGTTACACGGTTTGTCCGGTGCCAATGGTGATGGGACTGTCTTTGCTCGTGTGGCACAGGCACTCTTGCCTGTGTGTTTTGCCGACCGCAGCCGCCCTCGGCTGCGGGAGGACTCAGAGAATTCTCACCACGGAGACGCGGAGAACCGCGCGAAGGTATTGTTTGTTAACCCCATGAATGAACGCCGCGCATATCCAAACCTTCAGCCATTGTCATCCTGAGCGAAGCCCGAGCGATAAGCGAGGGCGCAGTCGAAGGACCTCTGTATTTTCCCAAACGACGAAGCGTCAGGGAGTTCTCTCCATACTGCTCAACGCTAAATTGTGGAGGCTGCGGAAACAGAGCGTCTCACTACGGAGGCACGGAGACACGGACAACAGTTTTGCTCGTTCGGCACAGGCACTCCTGCTTGTGCTCTACTCGTTCCGGGCTGATTGCTGATTACTGAATGCTGATTGCTGATTGCTTTTTCCTCCATTCCGCGCATCATACTCGTGTGCGATATCCCGTTCTTTCGTCCATTCTGGCTTTCCTGTGGCAGGCCAAGAAGCGCGCAACGCCATCGGAGTCCATGGTCTTTCTCCGTCACGTCGGCGGTATCGGACTCGTTCCCCTGGCGATTCTTGACAGCTCTATCATCCCCACTTTCGGCAGTCTTGATCTGTTCACTGCCATCCTGGCCGCCCGCACGCCAACTCTTTGGCTCTACTACGCTGCCATGAGCACCCTGGGCGCGGTCATCGGCGCCGTCATCACTTATCGCATGGGCAAGAAGCTGGGTACAAGTTGGATGGAGAAAAAGGCCGGCAAGAAGCGCGTCAAGCAAGTGGAAAAGTCCATCCATCGCTGGGGATTCGGAGCGATCTTTGTGCCGTGCATCGCGCCACCGCCGTTTCCCACGGCGTGGTTCTTTCTGGGCGGCGGAGCGTTTTCCTTTGAGATCAAGAAATTTGTTGCCGCCGTGTTTGTAGGCCGCGCGTTGCGATACAGCTTGCTCTGCCTGGCCGCCGCGCACTATGGACGACGGCTTACGGTGTACCTGCGGCATCCTTCGCGCTTTATCGTGATTTCGCTGATCGTGAGCGCGGCGCTGGTCCTGGCGGTGTACTTGATCAGCCGCTGGCGTCACGGAGCGCTGAAGCCGCAAGCGGCGAGCCGTTGAATTTTAGGAATTGTGGAGCGCAGCCCGGGGTCCCCGACGATGCGCGCTTCGCGTGACGGGGTGGAGGTGCCCTCGGCTGCGAAAACAAAAATCTCACCACCCAGACACGGAGACACAAAGGCCACGGAGACACAAAGGCCACGGAGACACAAAGGCACGGATGTAACCCGAGGAAGAATGAATTAGCTTCCTCCGCTACCTCCGTTCCTCCGCGTTTCAGGGATTTTGCCTTTATTCCTTTGCGCTCTCTGCGTCCTCTGCGGTGAATCGGTTTTTACTTTTCGCCGTCGTTATCCTTATCCTTACCGGCACCGTCCAGCGCTCTAAATTTAGTCCGCAGACGCGACACCGTGTAACGCCGTACCGCGGCGCACGCTTGCGAATCCACGGCTTCCGGCAATCCAAAGAGACGGAGATCCAGCGCAAGATTGGTCACGTACAGGAATTTCCCGTCGCGACTGAAATCCAGGCTGGCGGGGAAGAGCAGTCCATGGGGCAGCCCGTTTTTGTCCACGCCGTTAAAGTCGCCCATCTTGGCCAGCAGTTTTCCGCTGGGGCTGACGACATCAATTTCGTCGGCCTGGTTGCCCGCCACCCACAGGTTGCCCTTGCGGTCAATCACCAGTCCATCCGCGCCGTTGATGCTGTTCACAAAGACGCTCGGTTTCCCCGGCGTGCCGTTCGTTACTGGAATCTGCACAATCGTGTCATTGCCGGTGTTGGCGACGAAAAGCGTTTTGCCATCCGCGCTGAACTGCATGCCGTTGGCGCCGAAGGGAGGAACGCCTGCCGTAGTGAGCAACGCGTCCGTCACCCAGGCCGTGCCTGTTCCACCATGCGGACCGGTCTTCCAGATGATGCCCTGGAAAGAATCCGACGCGTAAACATTGCCGGACTGGTCAAACGTGATGCCGTTCAGTCCGGAGCTGCCAGTCACGGTCATGAATACGGACGAATGACCGGTAACCGGATCAACGCTGAGTACCGTGCCCGCGCCAAAGTCGGCGACGAGCAGCGCGCCGGTTACCGGTTGGAAGGCGATTCCCAGTTGATGAGGGCTGGAGCCGGCGATCGTTACCTGGCGAATCAGATGGCCTTCCGGGTTGAAGACATAAAGTTGGCCAGAGGTGGTGGCCGCACCAGCCGAGTTGAACCCGAACGAGGCTACATAGACGTTGTCGTCCGGACCAACGATGAGGCCCTCCGGACCGAAAGCGCCGTCTGGCAGGACGGCAAACAGTTCTGCGGCAGCGCGGTTTTGCTGCTGGCCGGTCGCGGCAGCGGGAAAAATCATCAAAGCAAAAAGCGCCAGGGCCAACATCAATGCAGCCCGGCGTCGCGCGTTGCGGGCGCAAGATTCTTGAATCCTTGGGGAAAAATTCATGGCGATTCCTCCATCAGAATAACTTCAGGCACGGAACAACTTCTTCGGCGGGCAGGAATTGTAGTTCATTTGCCGGCATTCGACTATGCTCACCACACTTATCTTCCCCGCACCGCTCACCCTCTACGAAGCGCCACCTTCGTAAGCTAAAATGTTTCCATGCTTGATCTAGCCTTTGTCCGTGAAAACCTGTCTAAAGTGGAAGAGATGTTGCGCCGTCGCGGCCAGGACCCGACCGTGCTTGCGCGTTTCCGCGAAATTGACGACAAGCGCCGCCTGCTCATCACGCAGTCTGAAACTCTGAAAGCCCAGCGCAACAAAGCTTCAGAAGAAATTGCCAAGCTGAAGAAGGCCGGGCAGGATGCGTCCGCGCAAATGGAAGCCACCAAGCAGCTGCGCGAGCAGGGTGACACGCTGGAAAAACAAGCTGGAGAAATTGACCAGGAGCTGCGCACCTTACTGGCCGGCATCCCGAACATGCCGCATGAGTCGGTGCCACTGGGCCACAGTGCGGACGATAATAAAGAAGTCCGCAAGTGGGGCGCGCTGCCGCAGTTCAGTTTCACGCCCAAGCCGCATTGGGAGTTGGGCGAGCAGTTGGGCATACTAGACATGGAACGCGCCGTGAAGCTTACCGGTGCGCGCTTTGCCGTCTATTGGGACCTGGGCGCCCGCCTGGAACGCGCGCTCGCCAACTTCATGCTGGACTTGCATACCAAAGACCACGGCTATACCGAAGTGCTCACACCCTACATGGTGAACTCAAATTCCATGTACGGCACCGGACAGCTGCCCAAGTTTGCTGACGATCTTTTTAAAATCGACAAGCACGATCTTTGGCTGATCCCCACGGCGGAAGTTCCGCTAACGAACCTCTATCGCGACGAAACCGTGGACGCCGCGCGCCTGCCCATGTCGGTTACGGGATACACGCCGTGCTTCCGCAGTGAAGCCGGATCGTATGGCAAAGATGTGCGCGGGATCATCCGCCAGCACCAGTTCCAGAAAGTTGAGCTGGTCAAGTTCACGCGTCCGGAAGATTCTAATGCTCAGCATGAAGAACTCACTCGCAACGCTGAGATGGTTTTGCAAAAACTCGGACTGCATTATCGCGTGATGTTGCTGTGTACCGGCGACATGGGAGCGAACGCATCGAAGACCTACGACCTGGAAGTCTGGTTGCCCGGACAGCAACTTTTCCGCGAGATTTCTTCATGCTCAAATTTCGAAGCCTACCAGGCGCGGCGCGCGAACATCCGTTATCGTCCGGAAGGCAGCAAGAAGAGCGAATTTGTCCACACTCTCAACGGCAGCGGACTGGCCATCGGACGCACTTGGCTGGCGATCCTGGAAAACTACCAGCAGGCGGACGGAAGCGTGATGGTGCCAGAAGCGCTGCGGCCGTACATGGGCGGAGCTGAGAAGATTGTTGCCAAAAAGTTTTGACTTGGGAAAAGAAGCATTCAGCATTCAGCAGTCAGCATCAGCCAAACCAGGGCGCGCCAGCTGCCCAGTATGCAAAGAAGGATACTGGACAGGGTCAAATTGCTCGTTCGCTTTGCGCTCTTTGCGTCCTTAGCGGTGAAACTTGTTTTGGCTGAGTGCTGATTGCTGAGTGCTGATTGCTTTCTATACACTTAACGTTATGTCCCGCATCTGGCGCACCATCAAAGGCTACCTCTTCTGGACGTATGATCGCGGCAGTTTTCACTATGACGTAATGGTCACGGTGATCCTGCTGTTCATCTTTATTTCGCCGCGGTTCGTCGATTTCGGAGACCAACCGGCGGCTCCGTCAGCGCATCTAAGCCAGTTAATTGTTACTCCAGACGGAACCAGGGGATTGATCTTCCAGACGGACGCCGCATCCGTGGACGCGCAGGATATGGCCATGGTGCGCGCGAATTTCATGCGGGCCGTGCGTCCCGTGGCTGGCAATGTCACCATTGATCATGTGGAGCCGGTGCGCGACCAGAGCGGCCAGATCGTGGCTTATAAGGCGTGGGCCCACCGCTAAGGCGTTGCGTCCGCTGAGGATTTCGTTTTCAGGGCACGGCGACAAGCGCGAACTTAAAAAAGATAAAAACAGTGCGGCGCAGTTCTTTGGGTGAAAACACTTTCTATGAAACATAAATTTCTGCTGTGCGTGCTGTGGTCGTTTACGGTGATTTTAGCGGACGCCCAAAAAACCGCGCCTCCGGCGGAACAGCCTTCGGCGCAGCATCCCCCGGCGCAACCCGCTTCCATTTCGCCTGACGATTTGAAGCTGGTTCTGGCCAAAATGAATGCGGCCGCCACAAAATTCAAGTCCGCCAAGGCCGATTTCCAGTTCGATAACTACAATAAGGACGTTGACGAGCACGCAATCCAGAACGGCCGGATTTATTTCCGGCGCAACAGCAATGATGTCGAAGTCGCCATTGACATAGTTTCTCCTTCGCCCAAGAGTGTCCTTTATAAGGATGGCATGATTCGTCTGTACGAACCGCGCATTGAACAGGTAACGCAGAAGACCGTCGGCAAGAGCAAGTCGGAAATTGAAGCCGTGATGAACCTGGGTTTCGGGGGCAGCGGGGATGAGCTCTTGAAATCCTTTAACGTAACCATGGAAGGCTGGGAAACCTTGGACGGCGTCAAGACCGCCCGCCTGCAATTGGTTGCCAAATCTGATGATCTCAAGAAGCTTTTTACCAAAGCCATCCTCTGGATCGATCCCGAACGCGACGTTCCCCTGAAGCAGCAATTCTTTGAGCACACCAACGACTACCGCCTGAACCGCTACACCGGCATTGTGCTGAACGCCAAGCTCTCCAATGACGTGTTTCGTCTGAAAACCACGTCTAAGACAAATTTTTTGCCTCCGCGGTAGCCGTGGAGCGTAAACTTGGGGTGTCTGGGGAGCCTGTTTCGGCCGTGGCTGGGAATCCCGCCTCTTGCGCTGCTGTGGGAATTCTTCGCGGCCTCCGCAACAGTCGGAGACGCACGGGCATCTCACCAGAGTTAGAGTCTTAAGGAACTTCGCATGGCCAAGGTCTTCACCATTTCGCTTATGCCGGACCCCGGACGTCGCAAGGGGAAGCAGCGCAAAACTGACCCCAGGTTTATTGAAGGACAAAAAATTCTGGTGCAAGCCATCAAGTACCTGACCATGCAGGACCGCAAAACCAACCAGGCCGCCATCTCCCTTTTGTCGGAACATTTCCGCACGCGCTTCAGAATGACCGACCGTCCCGCACCGCCTTCTTCCAAGAACTCAGACTCCAAGTAGTCCGGCGAAATTTGTTTTCTGTGCCCATTCGGAAAGCGTTTTCCGCCGTGCCGCGAAGGTTGTAGCTATCTTCACGCTGAGCTTCCAACTAAAAAACATTTACTCAAATCTGAAGAGACACTGCTCATGAACTTCAGATTCCGGAAGTTTTAGTTGCTTACTTCGTACATAACTAGTTGAAAAAAAAGAAATCCTCTGATGGCATGTCGAGTGCATATCTTCTCCGCAGACGTTCAGGCCCGTGTTTGGGCCGATGTCTGTGCTCCAGCGCTCTCTACATCCCTGGTTAATTAGTTAACTAGACATTAGTTAATTAGTTACATCAAGGACGAGAGCGGAGCTACAAAAACAATAATGGAGAGATAGACCAGAGATGAATCATAAATTGCGCGAGATACTACTACTTCTAGTCTGCGTAGCATTAGTATCCTGCATTCCTGCCATGGGGCAGGTGGTTAAGGGCTCGATCAAAGGATCAGTTACTGACCAGCAGGGTGCGGTTGTTCCTAATGCTCAGGTAAAAGCAATCAACGCTTCCACCGGGATCACTCAGATAACTACCTCTGATAATTCGGGTGGATTCACTTTCAGCTTGATTCCCGTGGGCGAATATAGGCTCGAAGTAACCGCTCCTAACTTCAAGACGGCGGTTGAAAACAATGTGATGGTCTCCGCTGGCCACGATACTTCTGTCGGCGCCGTGAAACTGACAGTCGGTGCGACCACCACGACGGTGGAAGTAGTCAGTGAAGCGCCGCTGGTGGATACGGCGGCGGCTCAGGTCACCAACACCTTCTCCGGCGTGGCTCTGTCCACGTTTGCCGGCGTACAGGAAAACGAAGGCTTGGATAACCTGGCGTTGTTTGTTCCCGGGGTAAGCTCGAGCCGCGACAACAACTTCTCCAACACCAACGGTGGTGGCGGCTTCAGCGTGAACGGATTGCGCGGCCGCAACAATGACCAACAGATTGACGGTCAGAACAACAACGACAACAGCGTGGGCGGTCCCGGACTTTTCGTGACCGACTCAGAGTTCGTCAATCAGTACGTGCTGATTACCAACCAGTTCGGACCGGAATACGGCCGCAACTCTGGTTCGGTGGTTAACATCATCACCAAGTCGGGCGGCAACGCCTGGCATGGCAGCATCTTCGGCAGCGAGAACAACTCGATTCTGAACTCGCTGAATAACTTCCAGAAGAACCAGGACATCTGCGGTCCGGACAACTGTCTGACCAAACCTCCGCGCTTGAACGACGAGTTCGGCGGCTTCCAAATCGGTGGCCCCATAGTGAAGAACAAAGCGTTCTTCTTCGGCGGCTTCGATCAGGAAATTATTTCCCAAAATGGACAGTTCTCTAGCAGCGCTCTGACGCCGACACCGGCAGGCCTGGCCACCTTGGCCGGTTGCTTCCCGGCATCGCAGTCCTTGCTGGCTCTGAACAAGTTCGGTCCGTATGGCATTTCAGCTGGAAATCCGCAGCCCAACGGCACGCCGGTGACCGGTGTGGTAGGGGCTTGCCCAACTGCGGAATTCGCCGGCGTAAGCCGGACTGTTCCACAACCTGTACACATCTTTGACTGGATCGGTAAGACGGATATCCAGCTCAACAAAGACACCATCGTTGGCCGGTATATCTTCAACCGGAACAACTCTTTCAACCTTGGTGACAACGGTGCGGCAGGATACTTCGTCAACGTCCCGGCCCTGAGCCAGGCAGCCCTGATCAGCTGGACGCGCAACGTGAACGCCCACATGGTCAACGAAGCTCGCGTTTCGTTCGGTCGTTTGAACGTGGAGTTCGGCGGCAGCATCACCGGCGCCGCTTCACCGTCAGCCGGTCAACAAGACCAGGCTTTGGCTAATGTGCTCTTCACCCCAACTAGTCTTCTGGGATTTGGGCCAAACACGGCCTTCCCGCAGCAGCGCATCGTCAGCACCTGGCAGGCTCAGGACAACTGGAACTACGTGATGGGCAAACACCAGTTCAAAGCCGGTGTGAACTGGACCTATCAACGTTCCCCGAACATCTTCCTGCCTAACCTGAACGGCCAGTTCCGCTTCAGCACCTGGTCTACGTTCCTGAACGATACTCCCAATCGCGTCCGCATTGCGAATGGTCCGTCATTGCTCGATTTCCGCGAGTATGACACCTTCTTGTATGGTGGCGACGATTGGAAGGTCAGTCAGAACCTCACTGTACAGCTTGGTTTGACCTGGTCTTATTACGGTCAGCCGGCCAACATTTTCAACACCATCACCACCGCACGTGAAAGCAATGCTGCCACTGCATTCTGGGCCAGCACCACTCCGGTCGGCGAATTGAACGCGGGATCTCCTCTGCCCTTGTCGATTC
>Ga0209069_10000086_pt1 | contig 31487 bp, 25 predicted proteins | sample Str013_2_FD_187202 | JGI IMG/M metagenome (GOLD analysis project Ga0209069, IMG submission 187202) | Freshwater sediment microbial communities in response to fracking from Pennsylvania, USA - Straight Creek_MetaG_SC_2013 (SPAdes) (version 2) | ecosystem: Environmental > Aquatic > Freshwater >...
GTCTTGGGGCCGCTGAGGTCCGACCAGTTGTTGTGGCCGGCGGCATCCACCGCCAGGCGGATCGTGGGCGTGTCGAGACTGACCTCGCCGATTTCGAGGCGCCGCTGCAGCAGCGGCATCAGCTTCACGCCCAACCGCGCGTGCTCGAACTCGACCATCGGTGCGGCACCAAAGCCCGCAGCATTGGCCAGCGAGGCGCGGCCCATGTCGATCGCGATCCACGGAAACAGCTTGAGCTTCAGCTCGCCGGGCAGTTCCAGCTGGCGCCCGGTTTTCTCCAGCACCAGCTGCTGCAGCCGCGCCTTGTGCGCGTTGGGATCAAAGAACAACAGCAGCAGCACTGCCGCGACCACCAACAACGCGACCAGGCCAAGCAGGCCAAACAACGCCAACTTCAGGGCACGCATCGGAACTCTCCTGGCGGCCGCCTCAGGAACCGAGGTAGTCGCCCTTGCCGAGGTCCAGGCCGTTGTGGCGCAGGATCGCGTAGCTCATCGTGTAGTGGAAATAGAAGTTCGGCATCACGACGTTCAGCAGATAGACCAGACCGGTGAACTCCATCTCGCGCGGCCCGAACTTCAGCTTGATCTGCCGTCCTTCGCTGCCGTCGATCTGCGCCGCGCTGAAGCCCGCCATTGCTTTGCGGGTTTTTTCGATGCGCGCCTGCAGGTCGGCGAAGCTGGTCTCGTTGTCCTCGAATTTCGGCGGCTCGACCCCGGCCAGGCGGGCCGGTGTGCCCTTGGCGAAGTCGCAGGCGATCTGCACCTGTTTGACCAGCGGAAACATGTCGGGCGCCAGGCGCGCATTGATCAGCACTGTCGGATCGATCTTGCGGGTTTCCGCCCAGGCGGCGGCCTTGGTGAGGATGGCTGACAGGTTGCCGAGCAGCTTGTCCAATACGGGAACCGAAGCCTGGTACATGGAAATGGGCATTGAAAACTCCTGGGGGTTTGCGGGGCGGCAACCATAGAATAGAGCCATGGTGATATACAAGGAGTTCCGCAGTGGCGGCGAATCCCGCGGCCATTGAGGCCGCCGGCGCCCCGCCCGGCGCGGCCCCGGCCGGCGCGGCCCCGGCCGGCGCTGCCCTGCCGGTCGCGCGCCGCCTGGCGCCGCTGGCGGCATTGCGCCCCTTCCTGGTGCCACATCTGCGGCTGATCCTGCTCGCGCTGGTCGCGCTGACGATCGCCGCCGGCGCCACCTTGGTGCTGCCGGTGGCGGTGCGCCAGGTCATCGACCGCGGCTTCGATGCCAGCGCCTCGGCGCACATTGCCCCCTATTTCCTCGGTTTCCTGGCCGTCAGCGTGGTGCTGGGGCTGGCCTCCGCGACGCGCTACTACCTCGTGACCTGGATCGGCGAACGCGTGGTGGCCGACGTGCGCAACAAGGTCTTCAGCCACGTGCTGTCGCTGTCGCCAGAGTTCTTCGAGCAGACCCGCAGCGGGGAACTGCTCTCGCGGCTCACCGGCGACACCACGCTGGTGCAGACGGTGATCGGTTCGTCGGCATCCTTTGCGCTGCGCAGCGTGGTGATGGCCCTGGGCGCCGTGACCATGATGGCAATCACCAGTCCTAAGCTCACTGGGCTGGCATTCCTCAGCGTGCCATTGGTGCTGGTGTCGATCATCGTACTGGGCCGCCAGGTACGCGGCCTGTCACGCGCCGCGCAGGATCGCATCGCCGAGACCTCGGCGCTGGCCAGCGAAGTGCTCAACGCCATGCCCACTGTGCAGGCCTATACCCATGAGCCGGTCGACCGGGCACGCTTTGACGCGGCTACCGAGATTGCCTTCGACTCCGGCATTCGCCGTACCCGCGTGCGCGCCGTGATGACCGCACTGGTAATCATGCTGATCGGCGGCTGCATCGTCGGCGTGCTGTGGATCGGCGCTACCGATGTGCTCGCCAAACGCCTGACCACCGGCCAGCTCAGTCAGTTTCTGATCTACGCGATCATGCTGGCCAGCTCGGTGGGCGCACTCAGCGAACTGTGGGGCGAAGTGCAGCGCGCCGCCGGCGCCACCGAGCGGCTGATGGAGATCCTGGCCACCACGCCGACGATCAGTGTGCCGGTGCTGCCGCGGCAACTGCCGCAGCCGGTACAGGGGCGGCTCGATTTCCAGGGCGTGCGCTTCAGCTACCCCTCGCGCCCGGAGCACGCCGCGCTGGCGCAGTTCGACCTGTCGGTGGCACCCGGTGAAGCGGTGGCGCTGGTCGGTCCCTCGGGCGCCGGAAAATCGACGGTGTTCCAGCTGTTGCTGCGTTTCTTCGACCCGGGGAGCGGTGCGATCCTGCTCGATGGCATCGACATCGCTACGCTCGATCCGGCCGCACTGCGCGCGCAGATATCCGTGGTCGCGCAGGAGGCGGTGATTTTCGCCGGCACCATCGCCGACAACATCCGCTATGGCCGCCCCGACGCTGACGATGCCGCGGTGCACGCGGCGGCCACAGCCGCCGCCGCCGATGAGTTCGTCCGACGCCTGCCGCAGGGTTACGAGACACTGGTCGGCGAGCGCGGCGTCACGCTCTCGGGCGGCCAGCGCCAGCGGCTGGCGATTGCGCGGGCGATGCTGCGCGATGCTCCGGTACTGCTGCTCGATGAGGCGACCAGCGCGCTCGATGCCGAGAATGAACGCCTGGTGCAGCAGGGCCTGGCCAACCTGATGGCCGGCCGCGGCGGCCGGGCGCGTACCACGCTGGTGATCGCCCATCGCCTGGCGACCATCCAGAAACTCAAGCGCATCGTGGTGCTGGATCAGGGCCGCATCGTCGCGCAGGGCGATCACGCCCAGCTGGTCAGGGACGAGGGCCTGTACGCGCGGCTGGCGGCCCTGCAGTTCTGAGGCCGGGCGCCCGGGATCTTGACAGCCGCCGGGCGGCGCGCGGATTCTTCACCTCCTATGAGCAGCACTATCTGGGTCGGTACACGCAAGGGCGCCTTCGCATTGCGGCCGGACAAGCAGCGGCGCCGCTGGCGGCTGGCGGGTCCGCAGTTCCTGGGCCACATCATTCATCACATCGTGCAGGATCCGCGCGAACCGCGGCACCTGGTGATGGCGGCCAAGACCGGGCACCTCGGTCCCACGATCTACACCTCGGGCGACCGCGGCCGGCACTGGCAGGAAGCCCAATCGCCGCCGGCGTTTCGCAAGGCGCGTGACGGCGAGACGCCGCGCGCGGTGGAGCGCACCTTCTGGCTGACCCCGGGCCACGCCAGTGAACCTGGTGTGTGGTTTGCCGGCACCGCCCCGGCCGGCCTGTTCCGCTCCGAGGATCACGGCGCGAACTGGCAGCCGGTCGGCGGCTTCAACGATCACGCGATGTTTCCCAAGTGGGCCGCGGGCCAGCGCACGCCCGATGGCGAGCTGCTGCATTCCATACGCATCGATCCGCGCGATGCGCGCCATATGTACCTGGCGATCTCGGTCGGCGGTGTGTTCGAGACCCTGGACGGCGGCACGGACTGGGCGCCACTCAATGAAGGCGTGGCTGCGGACTGGCTGCCCGATCCCAATGCCGCCTATGGCCATGATCCGCACTGTTTAATCGTGCATCCGCTGCAGCCCGACCGGCTCTACCAGCAGAACCATTGCGGCAGCTACCGGCTCGACCGGCCCGCGCGCCGCTGGGAGCGCATCGGCAAGCACATGCCGAAGAAGATCGGTGACATCGGTTTCCCGGTGGTGGCGCATCCGCGCGAACCCGACACGGTGTACGTGATGCCGATGGATGGCTCCAAGGTGTGGCCGCGTACCGCGATCGAAGGCAAGCCCGCGATCTATCGCTCGCGCAATGGCGGACGCAGCTGGCAGCGGCTCGATCGCGGCCTGCCGCGCCAGCAGGCCTGGTTCACCGTGCTGCGCCAGGCCATGTGTGCCGACGCGGCCAGCCGGCTCGGCCTGTACTTCGGCACCACGCACGGCGAGGTGTGGGCGAGCAGCACGGGCGGCGATGCCTGGCGCTGCATTGCGCGGCATCTGCCGGAGATCTATTCGGTCACGCACGCGGTCTGACGGCGACAATGCACGTCGTTAGGATTCCCGGACCGCTGCGCTCCTATACCCATGGCGCCGCTCAGGTGCGTGCCCGCGGCGACACGCTGGACGAAGTGCTGGCGGAACTCGAGCGCGCCTATCCCGGCATGCGCTTTCGCATGATCGACGAGCAGCAGCGCATCCGCCCGCATATCCGTATCTTCATCAACGCCAGCGAGACCGCGGCGCTCGATGCGGCGCTGGGTGCGGGCGACGAAGTGCATCTGATCTGCGCACTCAGCGGCGGCTGACATGCTCTCCGACGAAGCGCGCGAACGCTACAGCCGGCACCTGCTGCTGCCGGAGATCGGCGTGGCCGGCCAGGAAAAGATCGGCGCCGCGCGCGTACTGGTAATCGGCGCCGGCGGACTGGGTGCGCCTGCCAGCCTGTATCTGGCCGCGGCCGGCATCGGCACGTTGGGCCTGATCGATCACGATCATATCGATCGCTCGAACCTGCAGCGCCAGGTGCTGTTCGACACCGCAGCCATCGGCCTTGGCAAGGCCGACACAGCCCGCACGCGCCTGCTGGCGCTGAACCCCGGGATCAGCGTGGAGGCGCACAGCGTGGAGCTGCGTGCTGCCAACGCCCTGGAGCTGATCGGACCCTACGACCTGGTAATCGACGGGAGCGACCGGCTGGCCACGCGCTACCTCGTCAACGATGTGTGCGTGCTGCTGCGCAAGCCGCTGGTGTCGGCGGCCATTCATCGCTTCGAGGGCCAGGCAATGAGCTACCTGCCGGGGCGCGGTCCCTGCTACCGCTGCCTGTTCCCAAAGTCGGAGGACGGCGTCGTGCCCAACTGCGCCGAGGCCGGCGTACTCGGTGTGCTGCCGGGCATCCTGGGTGCGCTGCAGGCGGCTGAGGCGCTTAAAATCATTGTCGGCATCGGCACGCCGTTGCTCGGCCGGCTGCTGACTTTCGACGCGCTGGCCATGAGCTGGCACGAGTTCAGTTTTGCGCGCCGCGCCGATTGCGCGGTGTGCGGCGACCATCCCTCGATCAAGAGCCCGGAGGACAGTGTCGCGGCCGGTCTTGACAATTCTTCAAGCGCGATCGGGCGCCTGGCGCCGGCTCAGCTGCAGACGTTCCTGCAGCGCGCTGCAATCGATGGCGCTGCCGTGACGCTCGTGGATGTACGTGAACCGCATGAATACGCGGCCAGCCACCTGCAGGGTGCGATCAATGTGCCGCTGGCGCAACTGCCGCGACGCCTGGCGGACCTTCCGCTACACTGCAACACGGTATTTATCTGCCGCAGTGGCGGACGCAGTTGGGCTGCGGCGCAGCTGGCGGCGAGCGCCGGCCGCGGGTCGCTGGCGCATCTGGAGGGCGGCATGCTCGCCTGGGCTGCCGAGCTCGATCCGGCCATGGTGGTGGCGCCGCTGGCCTGAACACCGTCCCCGCCGCCAGCACTTCGATTCAGGGCAGGACCATTGAACACTCGTTACCCGCGCACCCTTCGCGCCACGCTGAGCGTCGCACTGCTGCTCCAGGCTTGCACCAGCAAGGACCCCGCGGGCATGACGCCGCGCACTCCTGAAGTCGGGGTGATCGTGATGCGCGCGCAGCGCCTGGCGCTCGGCGTGCAGCTGCCGGGACGCACGGTCGCCTACCGGGTGGCCCAGGTGCGCCCACAGGTCACCGGCATCATCAAGCAGCGCCTGTTTGCCGAGGGCGCGAACGTCGCGGCCGGCCAGGAGCTCTATGCGCTCGATGCGGCGACCTTCAAGGCCGCCTACGACAGCGCGCAGGCCGCGGTGGCCAAGGCCGATGCCAATGCGCTCACCGTGAAGCTGCGCTTCGATCGCTACCAGAAGCTCGCCGCCAGCGGCGACGTCAGCCAGCAGGACCGCGACGATGTCACCGCCAACCTGACGCAGGCGCAGGCGGATCAGGCCACGGCGCGCGCGCTGCTTGAGACCGCGCGCATCAACCTGGGCTACACCCGCATAGTCGCGCCAATCGCCGGACGCATCGGCAGCTCGGCCTTTACCGAGGGCGCACTGGTAACCGCAAACCAGGACAGCCCGCTGACCACGGTGCAGCAGTACGACCCGATGTATGTGGATCTCAGTCAATCGGTCAGCGAGCTGCTGAAGGTGCGCGCCGAATTCGCGGCCGGCAGGTTGCGGCGCGCCGACGAGCACAGCGCCGCCGTGCGCCTGCAGCTCGATGACGGCAGCGCGTACGCGCGGGACGGACGCCTGGAGTTCACCGGCGTCTCGGTCAGCGAGAGTACCGGTGCGGTAACGCTGCGGGCCATCTTTCCAAATCCGGAAGGCCGGCTGTTGCCGGGCATGTACGTGCGCGCCCAGGTCTCGCAAGGCGTCGACGAGCAGGCGCTGCTGGTGCCACAGCAGGTCGTGTCACGCAATGCGCACGGCGAGGCGGTGGCACTGGTTGTGGGCGCCGGCGAGCGGGTCGAGCAACGTACGCTGAAGGTCAGCGAGGCCGGCAACAATCAGTGGCGGGTCAATGCCGGACTCAATCCCGGCGATCGCGTGATCGTGCAGGGACTGCTGAACCTGCGGCCCGGCACCGTGGTCACGGTGAGCGCCGCGCCGCCCGCCGCCGCCCGCTGACCGGAGCCATTGATGGCACCGTTCTTCATCGACCGGCCGATCTTCGCCTGGGTCATTGCGATCATCATCATGCTGGCGGGCGGACTGGCGATACTCCGTCTGCCGGTCGAACAGTATCCGAACATCGCGCCGACCTCGATTTCCGTCAACGCCAGCTATCCCGGCGCCTCGGCCCGCGCGCTCGAGGATTCGGTTACGCAGATCATCGAGCAGTCGCTGACCGGCATCGATCACCTGGTGTACATGTCCTCCTCGAGCAGCTCGCAGGGCAATGCCAGCGTGTCGCTGACCTTCGAGGCCGGCACCGACCCGGACGTGGCGCAGGTGCAGGTGCAGAACAAGGTGCAGCAGGCGCTGCGCCGGCTCCCCCAGGCGGTGCAGGCGCAGGGCGTCTCCGTCAACAAGTCCACCAACGGCTTCCTGGCGATGTACGCCTTCTATACCGATGACGCCAGCATGTCGCGCGCCGACATCGGCGACTATGTGAATTCCAACCTGATCGATCCGATCAGCCGCGTCGATGGCGTCGGCACCGCCAATCTCTTTGGCTCCGGCTACGCGATGCGGGTGTGGCTCGACCCCTACCGGCTCAACCAGTTCCGCCTGATGCCCGGCGACATCGAGGCGGCGATCAACGCGCAGAACACCCAGGTGTCGGCCGGGCAGCTCGGCGGTCTGCCGGCGACCGACGGGCAGCAGCTCAACGCGATCATCACGGCTCAAGCCAAGCTGACCACGCCGGAACAGTTCCGCAGCATCGTGCTCAGGGTCAATGCCGACGGCTCGGTGGTGCACCTGGCGGATGTGGCGCGCGTCGAGCTGGGGGCCGAAAACTACGATATCAGCACGCGCATCAACGGCAAGCCCTCGATCGCGATGGGTGCCTCGCTGGCCTCGGGCGCCAATGCGCTGCGCACCGCGGATGCGATCGGGGCGCGGATCGCGCAGCTGGCGCAGTTCTTTCCGCCGCACCTGAAATACGTGGTGGGCTACGACAGCGCCACCTTCGTGCGCGTCTCGATCCGCGAGGTCGTCAAGACGCTGTTCGAGGCGGTGGCGCTGGTGGTACTGATCATGTTCCTGTTCCTGCAGGACATCCGCGCCACGCTGATTCCGACGCTGGCGGTGCCGGTCGTGCTGCTGGGCACCTTCGGCGTGCTGTCGGTGCTGGGTTACTCTATTAACACGCTGACGATGTTCGGCATGGTGCTGGCGATCGGCCTGCTGGTCGACGACGCCATTGTGGTGGTCGAGAACGTCGAGCGCATCATGCGCGAGGAGCGGCTGGACGCCCGCGAGGCAACGCGCCGCTCGATGGCGCAGATCACCGGCGCGCTGCTGGGCATAGCGCTGGTGCTCTCGGCGGTGCTGGTGCCGATGGCTTTCTTCGGCGGCTCCACCGGCGTGATCTACCGCCAGTTCTCGATCACGATCGTCTCGGCGATGGCACTCTCGGTGCTGGTGGCATTGACGCTGACCCCGGCGCTGTGCGCCAGCCTGCTTAAGGCCAGCGACATGTCGCAGCACGGCGCGGGCGGGCCGCTGGCCTGGTTCGAGCGCGGCTTCAATGCCGTGAGTGTCCGCTACCAGGCGTTGATCGGCCGGCTGATCCTGCAGGTCAGGCGCGGCATGCTGGTCTACATCGCGCTGGTCGGCGTGATGGTGGTGTTGTTCGTCACGCTGCCCACCTCGTTCCTGCCGCAGGAAGACCAGGGCGTGCTGATGGCGATGATCCAGCTGCCCTCGGGCGCCACGCAACAGCGCACGCTGGCGGTACAGACCCGGCTCGAGCAGATCCTGCTGGCGGACGCGAAGGCGATTGACACCGTGATGTCGATCAGCGGGCGCAGCTTCGGCGGCAGCGGGCAGAACGCCGGCATGACCTTCGTGCGGCTGCGCAGCTGGAACGATCGGAAGTCGGCCAGCCTGTCGGTCGCCGCCACCGGCCAGCGCGCACAGCGCGCGGTCACCGACATCCGCGACGCGGCGATCTTCGTGCAGCCACCACCGCAGATCCTGGGACTGGGCACCTCGGGCGGTTTCGATCTCGAGCTCAAGGATGTCGGTGGCGTCGGCCGCGACACCCTGGTGCGCGCCCGCGACCAGTTCCTGGAGCTCGCGCACCAGAACAAGCTGCTCGCCCGGGTGCGCGCCAACGGCCTTGCCGACCAGCCGGAGTTCCATGTCGAGATCGATCAGCCCAAGGCCAGCGCGCTGGGTCTGGCGATCAGCGATGTCAATGACACGCTCTCGAGTGCCATCGGCGGCAGCTACGTGAACGATTTCATCGATCGCGGCCGCGTCAAGAAGGTGTACATCCAGGCCGACGCACCCTATCGCATGCAGCCCGGGGACCTCGGCAACTGGTATGTGCGCAATGCCACCGGCGGCATGGTGCCGATGTCCGCCGTGGCCAGTGGCGCTTGGACCTTGAGTCCACCGACGCTCGAGCGCTATGGCGGCGCCTCGGCCGCCGAGATTGTCGGCGAACCGGCACCCGGGGTCAGCACCGGCACTGCGCTGCGCGCCGTGGAGCGCATCATCAGAGCGCTGCCTGGCGGCATCGGTTTCGAGTGGTCGGGCATTTCCTACCAGGAAAAGCTGTCGGGCTCGCAGGCGCCGGCCCTGTACGGCATTTCGATACTGTTCGTGTTCCTGTGCCTCGCCGCGCTCTACGAAAGCTGGTCGCTGCCGTTCTCCGTGATGCTGGTCGTGCCGCTGGGCATCATCGGCGCACTGGCCGCGGCAACCCTGCGTGGCCTGTCCAACGACGTGTACTTCCAGGTGGGCCTGCTGACCACGGTCGGCCTGTCGGCCAAGAACGCAATCCTGATCATTGAATTCGCCAAGTCCCTGCACGAGAGCGGGCTGGACGCCGCGGCTGCGGTGCTGCAGGCGGTGCGCATCAGGCTGCGACCGATACTGATGACTTCGCTGTCGTTCATGCTGGGCGTGATGCCGCTGGTGATCACCAGCGGCGCCGGCGCCGCCGGCCGCATCGCCATCGGCACCGGCGTCTTTGGCGGCATGCTGGCCGCGACGGTGTTTGGCGTGTTCTTCGTGCCGTTATTCTTTCTGTTTGTGCAGGGGCTGTTCAGCAAACGCGCGACGGACTAGCGCCAGCGATTCCGGCGTATCCCATTCGCGCGAGCCGTACACCCGCAGCCGCACGCGCCCCTGCGCGTCAACGAGCACTGTCAGCGGCAGGCGCGAGGCGCCGAGCATGTGCTCCATCTGCAGCTGCTGGTCGAGGTAGTGACTGATGGTCGCGTTGGATGCCTTCAGCCAGTTCAACGCCTGCTCGCGATAGTCATCGGTGGATATGCCGATGATCGCGAAATCCCTGCCCTCCTTGCGCCACGCCAGCCGTTCGAGCGAGGCCATCTCGGCGCGACAGGGTGCGCACCAGCTCGCCCACACATTGATGATCAGCGGCCGGCCCTGCAGTGCGGCCAGCAGGCGATCCGGCCCGTTCAGCCCGTGCAGCACGGCACTGCGCAGCGGCTGGCCGACCGGCACCTCGGCGCCGACAGCGGCAGCGCCGGCCGCGGCGCACAGGCTGATCGCAGCGCACAGCGCGAGCGCCAATTGCCGCAGTGTCTTCATGAGTGCCGCGGCCGCCTTGAGTCTCAGTGAGTGAACAGGTCGAAGGTTTCCGGCAGCGTCTCGGGTGCACCGAGTGCCGCGGCCTTGACGAGGCTGCCCACGCGCACGCCCAGCAGGCGCAGCCGCCGCTCCAGCGGCGCGCGCCGCAGGCACAGACCGGCATGGCGCCGGATCACAGCCGCTTCGGCGGTGTGCACCGGCAGCGTTACGGCGCGCGTGACGCACTGGAAGTTGTCGTAGCGCAGCTTGATGCCGATGGTCCGGCCGGCGTAGCCGTGGCGCCGCAGATCCGCCGCCACCCGCTCGCACAACTTCGTGAACAGTGCGCTCAGCTCCGGCCGGTCGCGCACCGCATGCAGGTCGCGCTCAAAAGTGGTCTCGCAACTCATCGACACCGGCTCGCTGTGTGTCACCACGTCGCGCGCGTCGCGGCCCCAGGCCGCCTCGTGCAGCCAGGCGCCATGATGTCGGCCGAAATGCGCGGCGAGCCAGGCGCGTTCGCACTGCGCCAGCTCACCGATCGTCTGTACACCCAGCTGCTCGAGCCTGGCAGCCGCCTTGGGGCCGACGCCGTTGATACGCCGGCAGGGCAACGGCCAGATGTGCGTAGCCAGATCCGCCGCGTGAATGATCGTAATACCGTTGGGTTTGTTCAGCTCGCTGCCGATCTTCGCCAGCAGCTTGTTTGGAGCCACGCCCAGCGAGCAAGTTAGCCCGGTGCGCTCTTGCACTTCCCGCTGGATGCGTTCGGCCAGCGGCCGGCCGCCCTGGTCGGCGCCGCCGGGCACGCTGTCAAAGTCTATGTAAACCTCATCGATACCGCGATCCTCCATGCGCGAGGTGATCGCGGTGATCACGGCCTTGAACAGCCGCGAGTAGCGGCGGTACTCGTCGAAATCGGCGGGCAGCAGGATGGCCTGCGGGCACAGCTTGGCGGCTTTCATCAGGCCGAGCCCTGAGTGCACACCGAATTCGCGCGCCGCGTAGCTGGCCGTGGTCACGACGCCGCGGCCGGCGTAGTCGGCCAGGCGCTCGAATTCACCGCCCTTAGGTTCGGCGGCGCGGCGCCGGCGCCCGCCGATTACCACCGGCAGGCCGCGCAGGTGTGGATAGCGCAGCAGTTCCACGGAGGCATAGAACGCGTCCATGTCCAGGTGCGCAATGCGCCGCTCCACAGCGCTACACCAGTGCCCGATCCGCCTGGCCGCGCCAGACGCGCGCATGCAGCGGGCGATGGCCCAGCGACAGCACCAGCTCGGCCGGATGCGTCACATTCCAGATCGCGAGATCGCACCAGTGGCCCGGTTGAATGAGGCCGCAATCCTGCGCGCGGCCCAGCGCGCGCGCCGCCTGCCGGGTCACGCCGTCGAGACACTCCTCGACGCTGAGTCCGAATTCCAGCGCCGCGAAATTCATCGCCGCGAGGATCGAGGCCACCGGCGCGGTGCCCGGATTGCAATCGGTGGCGACCGCCATCGGCACCGCGGCGCGCCGCAGCGCCGCGATCGGCGGCCGCTGCGTCTGGCGCAGGAAGAAATAGGCGGCCGGCAGCAGCACCGCCACGCAGCCGCTGCGCGCCAAGGCGGCGACGCCAGCCTCATCGGTGTATTCAAGATGATCGGCCGAGAGTGCCGCGTGGCGTGCGGCCAGCGCCGCGCCGCCGAGATTCGAGAGCTGATCGGCGTGCAGCTTCAGGTGCAGTCCCAGCGCGCGTGCCGCTCCAAACAGCTTGTCGACCTGTGCCACGGAAAAAGCGTGGCTTTCGCAATAGGCATCGAAACTGTCCGCCCAGCCACCGGCGGCTATGGCGGGCAGGTACTCGCTGCAGACACGCTCGACGTAGGCGTCGGCGTTGCCCTGGTATTCAGGCGGCAACGCGTGGGCGCCCAGATACGTGCAGGCGACAGTCAGGCGCCGCTGCACCCCCAGTTCGCGCGCCGCCTGCAGCATGCGGATCTCGGTGTCCAGCTCCAGCCCGTAGCCCGACTTCACTTCCAGCGTGGTGACGCCCTCACTGATCAGCGCCGTGACACGTGGCAGCGCCAGCTTCACCAGTTCAGCCACGGTGGCGGTGCGCGTGGCGGTCACGGTCGCGAGTATGCCGCCGCCATCGCGGGCGATATCCTGGTAACTCTCGCCAGCGAGGCGGCGCTCGATCTCCGCACTGCGTTCGCCCGCATACACCAGATGCGTGTGGCAGTCGATGAATCCGGGTGTGACCAGGCGGCCGCACAGGTCGAGGTACTCAGCATCCGGGTAGCGCGCCTGCAGATCGGCGCTGGCGCCCAGCGCCAGGATGCGCCCCTGCTGTTCCGCCACCGCCAGCACCGGCCAGGGTTCGGCGGGCGCGCCGCGCGGGCGACCCGGCGACCAGATGCGCCCGCCGGCATAGATGCGCACAGTGTCCGGGCTGCCTGGAGTCATGCTGGCAGGATACCGCGCGCGCCCCGGCCGGCGCCATGTGTGAGACCCCGGCGCGCGGTGTAACATGCCGCCGATGCAGTCCGCTGAAAAGGTGCAGCCCGCCACGGTTCGCTTCGCCCACCTGTGGCTGGATGGCCGGTGGCTGCACAATGCTGAGGTCACCATCGACCGCGCGGGACTGGTGAGCAGCGTCAGCGAGGCGGGCACCGGCGCCGAACCGCTCGTGCCGGGGCTCACGCTGCCGGGCATGGGTAACGCGCATTGCCATGCGTTCCAGCGGGCGTTGGGCGCTACAACTCAGCGCGCTACGGTCGACGGCGACGGCCAGGTCCACAGCGACAGTTTCTGGACCTGGCGCGAGACCATGTATGCGCTCGCCGCACGGGTCGATGCGCAAAGCCTGGCCGCGATCACCGCGCGCTGCTATCTGGAGCTGCTGCGCGGCGGCTATACCAGCGTGGCCGAATTCCTCTATCTGCATCGCCTGGATCGCGCGCGCCAGGGCGAACTCAATGCCGATGCGGCGGTGGCCGAGGCCGCGGCATTGACTGGCATCCGGCTCACCTTGCTGCCGACGCTGTACCAGTACTCGGACTTCGGCGGCGCGCCGCCGCGCCCCGGCCAGCAGCCCTTCGTGCGCAGCACCGCGCAGTTCCTCGAGGACTGGGCCAGCTTGCGGACCCGCTACCCGGCCGCGGGCGCCGTGACGCTGGGCGTGGCCTTTCACAGCCTGCGGGCCGTCGACCTCCCGGCCATCGATGCGGTGCTGGCGGCCGTGCACGACGATGAGCGCTGCCGTTGCCTGCATATCCACGTGGCCGAGCAGGTGGCCGAGGTGGCCGCCTGCATCCGTCATCACGGCCTGGCGCCGGTGGCGCTGATGGCCGGCCGGGGACTGCTCTCATCGCGCTGGGCACTGGTGCACGCGACCCACGCCGACAACCGCGAACTCGATAAAGTGCGTGCGGCCGGCGCCACGCTGGTGCTGTGCCCGACCACCGAGGCGGATCTCGGCGATGGCGTGATCGATTGCGCCGATTACCTCAGCGCTGGCGGGCTGGTGGCGATCGGCTCGGACAGCAACATCGGCCGCAGTGCCAGCGGCGAATTGCGGTTGCTCGAGTGGACCCAGCGCCTGACCCGCGGCCAGCGCAACGTGCTGGCGACGCGCGACGAACCCGTGGTCGCCGATCGGCTGTATGCGGCGGCATTGCGTGGCGGCCGGCGCGCCACTGGCACCGGCGGCGCGCAGCGCGCCGACTTCGTCAGCTACGAGCCGGAGCCCGGCGACTGGCTGGCGCATGAGCCGCGCGATTACTTGAGTGCGCTGGTGTTCGACGGCGCGGCGCCGCGCGCGCAACAGGTCATGGTGGGCGGCAGCTGGGTCATACGCGACGGCCGCCACCCGCAGGAAAAGGCAATCGAAGCAAGGTACAGCGAGGCGCTGCAGCGCCTGCTGGCGCCCGGAGTACAACAATGAATAACCAGGGGTCCCCTCCTTCCAGGTCCGCGGCGCGCGTGGTGCGTGCGCCGCGCGGTTCCACCTTGAGCGCACGCTCGTGGCTGACTGAAGCGCCGCTGCGGATGCTGATGAACAACCTCGATCCGGAGGTGGCCGAGCGCCCGGACGATCTGGTGGTCTACGGCGGCATCGGCAAGGCGGCGCGCAACTGGGAGTGCTTCGATGCCATCGTTGCGGTGCTGCGCCGGCTCGGCGACGACGAGACACTGCTGGTGCAGTCGGGTAAGCCGGTGGGTGTATTCCGCACGCATACCGATGCGCCGCGCGTGCTGATCGCGAATTCCAACCTGGTGCCACACTGGGCTACCTGGGAACATTTCAACGAGCTCGATCGCCGCGGCCTGATGATGTACGGGCAGATGACCGCCGGCTCGTGGATCTATATCGGCTCGCAGGGCATCGTGCAGGGCACTTACGAGACCTTCGTCGAGATGGGCCGGCGGCACTTCGGCGGCGAGCTGCAGCGCCGCTGGGTGCTGACCGCGGGCCTCGGCGGCATGGGCGGTGCGCAGCCGCTGGCCGCGACCATGGCCGGCGCCTCGATGCTGGCGATCGAGTGCCGCCAGTCGAGCATCGACATGCGGCTGCGCACGCGCTATCTCGATCGCCAGGCGCGCACGCTCGACGAGGCGCTTGCGATGCTCGCGACTGCCACTGCGCGCGGCGAGGCGGTATCGATCGGCCTGTGCGCCAACGCCGCCGAAGTGCTCCCCGAACTGCTCAGGCGCGGCGTCAAGCCCGATGCCGTGACGGATCAGACCTCCGCGCACGATCCGGTGCACGGCTACCTGCCGGCCGGCTGGACGGTCCCGCAATGGGAGGCGCTGCAGAAGAGCGATCCGGTGCGCGTCGCCGCGGCTGCCAGCGAATCGATGGCCGTGCACGTGCGCGCGATGCTGGAATTCAAGCACCTGGGCATTCCGACCTTCGACTACGGCAACAACATCCGCCAGGTAGCGCTCGGCCAGGGCGTCAAGGATGCCTTTGACATCCCGGGCTTCGTGCCCGAGTACGTGCGGCCACTGTTTTGCCGCGGCATTGGGCCGTTTCGCTGGGTGGCACTGTCCGGCGATCCGGCCGATATCGCCAAGACCGACCAGCGCGTGCGCGAGCTGATGCCGGATGACCGCCACCTGCATCGCTGGCTGGACATGGCTGCGCAGCGCATTCAATTCCAGGGCCTGCCGGCGCGCATCTGCTGGGTAGGCCTGGGCGACCGCCACCGGCTGGGCCTGGCCTTCAACGAGATGGTGGCCTCCGGCGAACTGGCAGCTCCGATCGTCATCGGGCGCGACCACCTCGACTCAGGTTCGGTTGCCAGCCCCAATCGCGAGACCGAGAGCATGCGTGACGGGTCCGATGCGGTATCCGACTGGCCGCTGCTCAACGCGCTGCTGAACACCGCCAGCGGCGCCACCTGGGTGTCGATCCATCACGGTGGCGGCGTCGGCATGGGTTACTCGCAGCACGCGGGCGTGGTCATTGTCTGCGACGGCACGGCCGCGGCGGCGCGGCGCATAGAGCGGGTACTGTGGAACGATCCGGGCACGGGTGTCATGCGTCACGCCGATGCCGGCTACGACATCGCCCTGCAGAGCGCCGCCGAGAACGGCCTGGATCTGCCGATGATCACCCGCGGCGGACGGCCATGAGCGCGGCCGTGTTCAGGCTCGAGCTGCGCGCCGGCGCTCTCAAGCTCGAGGACCTGCGCCGCGCGCTGCAGGGACCGGTGCAGATCAGACTGCGACGGAGCGATCTCAGACGCGTGCAACGCGCACGCGACGTGATCAACGGCCTGACCGCCCGCGGCGAGACCGCCTACGGCGTGAACACCGGCTTCGGTTCACTGGCGAGTGAGCGTATCTCGAGCCGAGACCTGGCGCAGCTGCAGCACAACCTGGTGCTCTCGCACGCCGCGGGCACCGGCGAGCCGTTGCCTGATGAAGTCGTTCGGCTGGTGCTGGTACTGAAGATCGCCAGCCTGGCGCAGGGCCACTCGGGCGTGCGCACCGTGACGTTGCGCGCGCTGCAGAGCCTGTTGCACGCCGGGGTCTATCCGTTGATTCCCTCGCAGGGCTCGGTCGGCGCCTCGGGCGACCTGGCGCCGCTGGCGCACCTGAGCGCAACGCTGCTGGGCGTGGGCGCAGTGCGTTACCGGAGCCGCATACTCAGTGCCCGCGAAGGATTACGGCGCGCCGGCCTCAAGCCGATGCAGCTCGCGGCCAAAGAGGGACTGGCGCTGCTCAATGGCACGCAGGTGTCGACGGCGCTGGCCCTGTGCGGGCTATTCGCTATCGAGAAGGTGTTTGCCGCGGCACTGGTGACCGGTGCGATGTCGGTCGACGCGATGAAGGGGAGCGATGCGCCCTTCGATCCGCGCATCCAGGCCGTGCGCCGCCAGCCGGGCCAGCAGCTGGTCGCGCGGCGCCTGCGCGCACTGCTGAGCGGCAGCCGGGTACGTGCCTCGCATCTCGATTGCGGCCGGGTCCAGGATCCCTATTCGCTGCGCTGCCAGCCACAGGTGATGGGTGCCTGTCTCGATCTGCTGCGCAATGCCACGGCCACGCTGCTGCGCGAGGCCAATGCCGTAACCGACAATCCGCTGGTGTTTCCGCGTGACGGCGTGGTGCTCTCGGGCGGCAACTTCCATGCCGAGCCGGTGGCCTTCGCGGCCGACCAGCTGGCGATCGCGCTGGCCGAGATCGGCTCGCTGGCCGAGCGGCGCATTGCACTGCTGGTCGATACCAAGATGAGTGGCCTGCCCGCCTACCTCGTCAAGCACAGCGGCCTGAACTCCGGTTTCATGGTGGCGCAGGTGACCGCGGCGGCGCTCGCCTCCGAAAACAAGTCGCTCGCGCATCCGGCCAGCGTGGACAGCATTCCGACCTCCGCCAACCAGGAGGATCACGTGTCGATGGCGACCTACGCGGCGCGCCGGCTAACGCCGATGGCCGGCAATGCTGCGGCGATCGTCGGCATCGAACTGCTGGCCGCGGCGCAGGGGCTGGAATTCCATCGTCCACTCAGGAGTTCCGCGGCGCTCGAACAGGCGCACCAGCAGCTGCGCCGCCGCGTGCCGGCCTGGCGCAAGGATCGCTACTTCGCGCCGGACATTGCCGCGGCGCGCGCGCTGGTACAGAGCGGCACGATCAGCGCGCTGGCCGGCGCACGGCTGTTCGCTTACGCCTAGCCGGCAACCGATGAGCAGCAGCGAGGCCGACCTTTTCACGCTGCGGCGCGGCGCCTCGCCACTGATCGTCAGTGTGCCGCACTCCGGCACCGCGCTGCCTGCCGAACTGCAACCGCGGCTGACACCGCTGGCGTTGCGGCAACCGGATACCGACTGGTATGTCGATCGCCTGTATGAGTTCGTACCTGAGCTGGATGCCACAATGCTGGTGGCGCGCTACGCCCGCTATGTGATCGACCTGAACCGGCCGCCCGACGATGCGGCGCTGTATGCCGGCGCGGCGCGCACTGGTCTGTGCCCGGCGCTGAGTTTTGCCGGCGAGGCGCTGTACCGCGAGGGTGCGGCCTTCGAGGTGCCCGCCGCCGAGATCCAGCAGCGGCGGGCGCGCTACTGGCAGCCCTATCACGACTGCCTGCGCGAGCTGATTGCCGCTACCTGCACGCGCCACGGCTACGCGCTGCTGCTCGACGCGCATTCGATTCGCAGCACGGTGCCGCGGCTGTTTTCCGGGCGACTGCCGGATATCAATGTGGGATGCAACGATGCCAGGTCCTGCGATGCCGCGACGGTGGATCTGTTCCGAACCAGGCTCGCGGCGCAGCGGCAACGCAGCTGGGTGATCGATGGCCGGTTCAAGGGCGGCTACATCACGCGCCATTACGGACAACCGGCACAGCAGGTGTACGCTGTACAGATCGAGCTCGCGCAGTGTGGCTACATGGACGAGGCGGTGGCACAGGATCCGGCGCTGCCCGGCCCGGATCGCGCCCGCATGGCACCACACCAGGCCTTGCTGTGCGAGCTGCTGCGCGACTGGCTGAGTTCGCGCCGTGCGCCGGCCGTCAGCGCTTAGCCGGCGCTCAGAGCCAGGCGACGATCCAGAAGCCGATGCCGCCCGCGGCGCTGGCGCCCGCCATCAGCAGCAGCCAGCGCTGGCGGGTCAGCACCGTGAGCGCCGCCATCGCGATTGCCACCTGCACCAGGGCCAGCGCCTGGGCCAGGTGATGATGGGGCTGGAACGCGCGGGCACTGGCCTGATCAGCGCTGCGCGATTCCTCTTCGAAGCCCTGCGCCTTCTTCTGGATGTCGGCTTTTTCCGTGGCGTAGCGCTTCGCCTCTGCAGCCAGCGCCTGGCGTTCGGACTCGTTGGCGCCGGCGGCGTGCGCGACCACGACTTCCTTGATGCCCTTGGCCTGGTAGTAGGCCCACTGGTCCGAGGCCTCGGCCTTCTTCAGTATGGCCTCGTTCTTGTGCTCCAGGCCCAGCGACTCGCTGGCACCGTTCTGGTAGCTGATGATTGCACCGATGGTCGCCAGCACGGCGGTGAACATCGCGACCCAGCGGCCCAGGCCATTGTCGTGCGCGGCATGCTCAACGGCATGGTCGTGCTGGCCATGCACTTCGTATTCTTCGCTCATGCGACAAGTTAAACGCGTCGGGCACCGCGACGCAAGTCCGGCCTGCCGGCCGCTTAGGTGTCAGCTGCCCGACAGGGACTGCAGGTAGTTGGCCACCGCATTCATCTCAGGCCTCTTGAGCTCCGAGGCCACGCCATGCATCACCGCCACGTTGCGCAGGTTGCTCTGGAACGAGCGCAGCTGCTTGAGCAGGTATTGCGCATGCTGACCCGTGAGCCGCGGGAAATCATCGGTACCCACGGCATTGGGGCCGTGGCAGGAAATGCAGGGCGGAATGCCCTCGGCCAGAATGCCATTGCTGAATATCGTGGCGCCGCGCGCGATGGTCGCGGCATCGCTCCCACGCCCGGGTCCGGGCGTCTGCGCACTGTAGTAGGCCGCCAGCGCCTCGATCAGGCCGTCGTCCAGCGGCGCCGCCATGCCCCACATGTAACCCAGGGCATCCGGATCGCCGCGCGTCTGCGCCTTAAAGGCCTTCATCTGCGCAATCAGGTACGACGCATGCTGGCCGGCCAGCACTGGGAACTTCGGCGTGGTGCTGCGGCCCTGCGGCCCATGGCAGGTGGCGCAGGTGGTGGCCGCGACGCGCTGCGCGGCGAGCTTCAGTTCCGGATCGATGTCCGCGGCCCATACGGCACTGCTGGCCAGCAGGGCCAGCGCTACGGCGGCAAACAGGGATTTGCTGTTGTTCATGGGTGTAACCTTCAGAAAGCGAACCAGGCGAGCAGGTAGAGCGAGTTGTTGTCGCTCGCATCGCGGCCGAGCCCGTCGTAGTTGCTGCCGGCGCCGTTGAATTTCGAATATTGCGTGAACTGTGCCGACAGCTTGGTGTTCAGCCACGGCATGTAGTTCAGTTCCGCGATCCAGCCGGTGGTATCGGGCTTGTTGGTCACGCTGGTGACCACCGGGGTGACGCCATCCGACGGATAGAGCCCGGCGTCGGCGCTGCCCGTGGTCGAGAACACGCCGAGCGTGCCGCCGTACTTGCGCTTGTAATAATAAGTGCCGGTGACCCGCGTGGTGGTCAAATCGTTGCTGAGATTGGCGCTGCCGCCGTTGGCGAAGCTGGCATCCAGCGTCATGGTCTCCTTGATGCGCGTGCCGGTCACCGTGACCAGGTGCTGGTCGCCGATCCACTGGTACTGGAAGTCGAAGGCGCTGTCGCGAAACTTGTTGGCCGGACCGGAGAGTGACGCCGGCGCGGCGGGAGTGCCGCCGCCAGGCACCAGCTTGAAAGTCGCCCCATAGGCGCCGACGCTCAGGGACTGCGCACCCCACTGGTGCTCGTAGGCCACGCGGTAATACGGCGCGCCGCCGACGATCACGTTCGAGGTCGCGCCATCAAGCGGCCCGGCCTGACCGGTGAGCGAGTTGGCCGCGCCCTGCTTGGCCGAGCGGTACACGCCCAGCTCCCCGTACAGCGACTCGTTCCACAGCGCATACACGCTGATGCCGGCAATGTCCTGGGCCAGCGTGCCATCGATCTGCGTGCCGGCCAGTGAGGGTACCGTGGCCTTGCTGGCCGCGTATGGAAAGCCGAAGGCCGGCGTGCTGTTCCACAGGTCCTGCACGGTGGGGTTGTTGTTGGCATCGATGCCGTAAATGAGGCTCTTGTCCTCCGGCAGCAGCACCGTGTTGGCGTAGCGGATATCGGTATTGTCGATACCGATCACGCCGCTGTCATTGCCGTAGGTGAGCTGGATGAAGGCGCCCACGCGCGGTGCAATCTTGCCGGCATAGAACAGGCTGATCTGCTGCGGAAAGGCCACGGTGCCGCTCTGCGACACGCCGCTGGATCCGTTTACGACGCTACCGGGCAGGGACTTGGAGAGCGTGGTCTCGGAAACCTGCACCATCAGTGATATTGGCGGCAGGCCGCTCAAAGCCAGCAGTTCGCTCTTGGTCGAATCGATGCCGCGCACCGGCTTGAGGTTGTCGAGCGTGTAGGCGTTGGCCTTGAATAGGCGGCCAAAGTGATTCAGCTCAGGGTACAGCGTATGGCAGGCCTCACAGGCCATGCCGGTCTGCCGGGCGAAGCTCGGCACCGCGTGGGCCGGAGCCGCCAGCGCCAGCAGACCGAGCAGCGCGAGGCATGAGGTGACCAGGGTCCCGGAGGTTACGCTTCTCATCTTGCCGCCCTTCGCCGTGTCGCCGGCGTCAAATTAGTGTTTCTTACTTGTGCGGCAGCTTAAGTGCGCTGCCGTACAGCAACCATGGCGGCTTCTACTTAGCGACTAGGCATCTGCCACCAGCACCGTGAAGTCCCGGCCTTCCCAGTGATTGGCCTCAAGCCAAAAGCAGGTGAAGGTCACTCGCACGCCAACACTCAAATCACTGGTAGGCAGATCCACGTAATGCGCGCCCAGCCCCGTAGGTTGCGTGCCAGCCTCGCTTATCGTGTGCCAGTCATCTGTGCTATAGCGCACTGAGGCCGGCGCCAGCGTTTCGATCCGCAGCACGGAGCCGTGCACAATCGAGCGCAGTTTCTGGTTGAAGCGCCAGATGCGGAGGTTTGAGCCGTTACGGCGGCGCACGTAGCGCTCGAGCGTCTGCGGCGGCAGGTCGAACACAGTGCCATCTGCCAGCGAATGCACCAGCTTCAGGTATTCCGCGTGCGCCCAGACCAGCGGCATCGCCGAGCCGGCCGGCCGGCCCAGGAACAGTTCGCGATCCGGGAGGTCGGGCGCATCCCAGCATTGCTCGGGCAGCAGTCCGCCCTCGCCTGCCATCGCCTCGAAGCTCCGCAGCAGCGCGCGCGCCGTCGCCACGTCGCCCAATGCCAGCGCGTAGTGGGCGCGCTCGCCGGTCAGCAGCGGCCACACGCGACCGATGCCGGTGCCATCGAAGGGCGAACCGTCGGCATGCTCGCCGTAGCCGTCATCGGTATAGCGGTGCCAGGCCGGACCCGCCGGCAGCTCGACCTTCAGCGTGGCATCGATCACCGCCACAGTGTTGACGATGCGCGGATCGTCCGCGGCCCGCAGCCCCAGGCGCACCAGCGCCAGCGCGTCAGTGGCCACTATGTCATCGGCGCGGTGGCGCGTGTCGGCGGCGTCACGATTCCTGATGTCCACATACTCGTCGCCGTCTTCGAGATCGGTCTCGGCGATGCGCACGTAATAACCGTCCACGCCGCAGCGCCGCGCCAGCGGCGTATCGCGCACATACAGCCAGTGCTCGATCTGGGTATTCCAGGAATCGGCCGTGGCCCGCAGGTACGGGGCGAGCGCTGGCTCGCCGGAGCGCTCGGCCCACTCGGCGGCTACCAGGAGCGCTGCGATCTCCGCTGCCAGCGTGTAGGGCGTGTAGCCGGCGGTCTCCTCCCAGCGGTCCTGTGGTGTGACCGGTCCATTGCGCACCAGGAATCCGGCCGCGGCCCGCACCATCGGCCAGAAGCGCCGCTGCGAGTAATCCGCCTCCGGCAGCGCACCCTCGCGCGCCGCCAGGTCGAACAGCAGAATCGGCAGCGCGGTCTCGTCCATCTGCAGGCCCTGCCAGTAGGCGCTGCCATCGACCCACATGTTCTGCGGCCAGTGGCCGTCGGCGTGCTGGGTTGCGGCCAGGAACACCAGCGAGGAGCGCGCGTCGCCGCAGGCGCCCGCGGCCAGCAGGCCGCCCGCCGATTGCGCCATGTCGCGCGGCCAGACCAGATGGTAGCCGCCAAGGTCATCATCGCCCTTGGAGAATCCCCAGGGCACCGCCAGGCTCGCCAGCAGCGCGCCGGGAATCAATTTCGATTCGTGACTGCGGATCACCGCGGCACTGACCGCCGACAGCGCGCCGGGGGCGACACCATCGCGGGCGGTCTGCCAGCGTTGCCAAGGCGTGATGAAGCGCTCCAGCAGTGCCGGGAATCCCTCGGCGAGCGCCGCCCGCGCCTGGTGGCCGGCTTCGTCGTCGCCGCGACCCACGGCAATCGCGATCACCGTTGCGAGTTCCGGCAGCGGCACCGCGCCGATCAGCGCCACGTTGCCATTCTCGGCGCGCGTGTACTGCCAGCGCAGCTCGCCATGCGCCATCAGATCCTGCCAGCCATCCGAGACGCCGACAAAGCCGACCGAACGGGCGCTGAAGCCGGTGGCCGCCATCAGGCACAGCGCGCGATCGCCGCGCTGCGCGAACAGGGCCGGCAGCTCGCGGTACTCGCCGGCCCAGCCGGTGTTGCCGGCACCGAAATTGCCGAGGTGCGGGGCCAGCAGCACGTACAGCCGGTAATCCGCGGCGCTGCCCTGCAGCGCCTGGAAGCTGACCCGCACCAGCACCACCGGCCGCAGCGTGTCCGTGATGTATTCGCAGCGCAGCACATAACGCCCCTGCAGGCACTCGCTGCGGGTCTCGTAGTAGGGCACGCCGGGCACCGGGCAGCGCGTGGTGTGCCGTGCGTGACGCTTGATTTCCGACACGAAGCCGCCGGGGCCGGTGATCAGGAAGCCGACATCGCGCGTTGCCGCCTCGTCGATGCGCGGCGCGTAGATCTCGTTCAGGATGCCGTGCGAGAGCGTGAACCAGATCGGGCTGCCCACGAGTGCCGTACCCACGCCGCTCTTGGCGGCCGAGGTCCAGCGCCCTGCCGAGCCCGGCCAGCCCGGTGCGAATTCGTCAGGCATGGTGGTTCTAGCCGCCGCGCGCGAATTCGGGATAGTCGGTCATCGCGCCATCGACGAACACCGTGCTGCCACTCATATAGGAGGCGGCCGGGGAAACCAGGAAGGTGGCGACGCGGGCAATCTCGGCGGGCTCACCCATGCGGCCCAGCGGAATCTTGGTCAGCAGATCGCGCAACGAGTCCGGATTGCTCCAGACGTCCTGGTTGATCGGCGTGCGTATGGCGCCCGGCGCCAGCGCCAGCACTCGCACCCCGAAGGGCGAAGCCTCCTGCGCCATGGTCTGCGTGAGCATTGCCAGCCCTGCCTTGCTGGCGGTGTAGGCGCCAAAGCCGCTCCATGCGATGCGCTCGTGCACCGAGGACATGTTCAGCACCACCCCGTCCCGCTGCCGCGTCATGCGCGCCAGTGCGCCGCGTGCGCACAGGAAACTGCCCAGCAGGTTCACGCGCAGCACACGCTCGAAGCCAGCCGGATCCGCCTCCCAGGTCAGCGCGCGGGCGCCATCGATGCCGGCGTTGTTGACGAGAATGTCGAGACCGCCCCACTGCCGGTCGAGCTCGGCGTACAGGGCATCGACCTGCGCCGCGTCGCCCACATCGGCCGGCGCTGCCAGCGCGGTCGCGCCCGCGGCGCCAAGCTCGGTCAGCAGCGCGGTCGTGAGTTCCGGGTGCACCACGTAGTTCACGGCCACGCGTGCCCCGGCGGCCGCCAGTTCGCGCACGATGGCCGCGCCGATACCGGAATTGCCGCCGGTCACCAGCGCGCGCAGTCCATCCAGTCTGATTTGCATTCAGGCCTTGGGCACTGCGCCCGCGGGCGTAAGCTTGTCGATGGCCTGCGGCAACGCCGTCGAGAGTTTCTGCAGCATATCCTTAACGTCCAGGCCGGCCTTGGCCGCCAGCTGCGAGACGGTGTCGGAACCCAGCGCCTGTTGGACCTGCGCGGGCGTGATCGGCTGATTCGGGCCGGTAGCCACCCAGGACTTGACGGTCGCTCCCAGGCCCTGCTGCTCGAACTGACTGACCACACCGGCGACGCCACCGTGCTTGTCGAGCACGCCCTGTACCACCTGCAGCATTTCGGCGCCAACGACGCCCCCGAGCACACCCGATAGAAAACTCATTGTGGATCTCCGTTGAAGCAAGGATTGCGGTCCGCGATAAATTCTACGTTAATTGCCACTATCGAGCGCCGCGTTCACAATGGCGGCCCGGGCAATGAGGCCGCCAGAAAGTCCACCAGCCGGCGTATTTTCAGCGGCAGATATTTGCGCGTCGGATATACCGCGTAGATCCCCAGGTCCAGCGCCCGATATTGCGGCAGCAGTTCGATCAGCGCGCCGCGGCGCAGGTCCTCGCCCACCAGGAAATCGGGCTGCAGCACGATACCCTGGTCATTGAGCGCGGCCAGGCGGCAGGTATCGCCGTTGTTGGTGTGCAGGCAGGGGGTCACGCGTACGGTCTCGCTGCCCTGCGGCCCGCTGAACTGCCACTCATCGTGCGTGCTGAGATAGGTGTAGGCGATCACGCGATGGGCGGCCAGATCCTGCAGGCGCAGGGGTATGCCGTGCCGGTTCAGGTAAGCAGGGGAAGCGCACAGCAGCAGGCGCGTGGCAGCGAGCTTGCGGCTCACGAGCGTGGAGCGGGCCAGCGTGCTGATGCGGATCGCGAGGTCGTAACCCTCCTCGATCAGATCCACCACGCGATCAGTGAGCGTCACATCCAGCGTGACCTTCGGATTGAGGTCCATGAATCGACCCCACAGCGGCGCCAACCGCAACACGCCGTAGGTCAAAGGGGCATTGATGCGGATCAAACCGCCGGGTTCGGCGCTGGCCGAGCTCAGTTCGGATTCGGCTTCGTCGATGGCGTTCAGCAACTCGCGGCAGCGTGCCAGAAACGCCTGGCCCTCGGCGGTAAGCGACAGGCGCCGCGTCGTCCGCTGCAGCAGCCGCGTGCCGAGCCGCTGTTCGAGCTCCCCGACATGGCGTGACACGGCGGCCTTGGACTGCCCGAGCGCTGCAGCCGCAGCGACGAAGCTGCCGGCGTCGACAACCGCCACGAAGCTGCTCATCTGCTGTACCTTGTCCATGGCCGACTATTGTACCGATAATCAGGACAATGAGTTCTAAATTTCCCCATTTATGTCCTGACTAATTGCTAATAAGCTGCTGTCCATGGACACCACGCCGGTTCTCTTTATCTCTCACGGTTCGCCCACCTTCGCGCTCGAGCCCGGTCTCTTAGGGCCCAAGCTGGCAGCGATCGGCGCGCAGCTCACAGGCGTCCACGCGGTGCTGGTGGTGTCAGCGCACTGGCAGACGCGCGGCGTGCGCGTGACGAGCAGCGCGGCACCGGAGACGGTCCATGACTTTGGCGGCTTTCCGGCCGAGCTCTACCGTCTGCAATATCCGGCGCCGGGTGCACCGGCGCTGGCGGCCGAGGCCGGGCGTCTGCTGGCCGCGGCCGGCTTCGCCGTCACGCTCGACGCGCAGCGCGGTTTAGATCATGGCGCGTGGGTACCGCTGCGCTACCTGTACAGCGAGGCGCGGATGCCGGTGTTTCAGGTATCGATGCCCCACGACCTCGATGCCGCCAGCGCGCTGCGCCTGGGAGCGGCACTGGCGCCATTGCGCCAGCAGGGCGTGCTGATCGTCGGCTCTGGCGGCCTCACGCACAATCTCGGCGACTATTTCCACGGCACCACCGCGCCACCCTACGCGCAGGAATTCACGACCTGGATCGAGGCGCAGGTGCTGGCCGGCGATAGCGCCGCGGTCGCGCAGTATCGCGAGCGTGCGCCGCACGCGGCGCGCGCCCATCCCAGCGAAGATCATTTCCTGCCATTGCCGGTGGCCATGGGCGCCAGCGGCAAGGGCGACGTTCCGCAGCTGATCAGCGGCGGCATGGATCACGACGTACTTTCAATGGATTCCTTCATCTGGAGCTCACCATCATGACTACACCCAGGCTCTTCCCCGCAGCGCTCGGTATTGCCGCGCTGGCGCTCATGTCAGTGACCGCGGTGCCGGCCTACAGCGCCAGCGCTGAACTGGCGCGCTATCAGGCCGCCGAACAGCTTGCGAAGACGCACATCGCCACCTTCGACACACTCGACTTTGACGTGTTCACGAACCAGAAATGGGAACGCCTGAAGGAGAGCCACGCTCCGGACATCGCGGTGCACTGGCCCGATGGCCACATCACCCATGGCATCGACAAGCACATCGAGGACCTCAAGGCGATGTTCGTGTATGCACCCGACACGCGCATCCAGGTGCATCCGGTCAAGATTGCGCAGGGCGAATGGACCAGCGTGATCGGCGTCATGGAAGGGACCTTTACGAAGCCGATGCCGATTGGCGATGGCAAGACCATTGCACCCACCGGCAAGGCTTTCAAGCTGGTCATGTGCACGGTGGGTCACTGGAAGCACGGCACGATGGACGAGGAATACCTGTTCTGGGATAACCAGACCTTCATGAAGCAGATCGGCCTGGCGCCTTAATCTCGCCAGCGGCAGCCAGCGGCGGTATTGCCAAATACACGCGCAGCGCTGTTGCGCGCCAGCATCAACCCGGCGACCCCTACTCACTGACCGTGAGCACCGCCTGCTTGAGGTGAGCTGAATCGGAGCCCACCATGATCGTGAAAGTGCCCGGCTCCACCAGCCGACGCATGTCGGCATTCCAGAACTGCAGTGCGCGCGGCGTCAGCGGAAAGCTCACATTTCGCGATTCGCCAGGCGCGAGTGTCAGGCGCACGAAGCCCTTCAGTTCCATCACCGGACGCGTGACCGAGCTGACATCGTCGCGCACATAGAGCTGCACGACCTCGTCGCCGGCGCGGCTGCCGGTGTTGCGCACCTTTGCAGTCACGGTGGTGCTGCCTTCGCGCTTGATCACTGGCGCCGACAGTTGCGGTGCACCGATTTCGAAGCTGGTGTAGCTCAGTCCAAATCCAAACGGAAACAGCGGCGCCGTGGTATCGAACAGATAACCGCGCCGCGCACTGGGCTTGCGGTTGTAGAACATCGGCAGCTGACCCACCGTACGCGGAATAGTCACCGGCAGCTTGCCACCGGGATTCACATCGCCGAACAGGATATCCGCCAGCGCCGTTCCGCCTTCCTGCCCGAGGTACCAGCCCTCGAGCAGCGCATTGGCGTGCTCCGCAATGTCGGTGACGGCGAGCGGCCGGCCATTCAGCAGCACGACGATGGTCGGCTTATGCAGCGCGAAGATCGCCGTGGCCAGCGATTGCTGCTGGCCGACGAGATCGAGGCTGGAGCGATCGCCGAGGTGATTGTCGGCCCAACCCTCGCGGCTGGTCTGTTCGGTGTCGCCCAGCACCAGGATGAGCTGATCGGCGGCCGCGGCGGTCTTGACCGCAGCCTTGATGAGCTTGGCATTCTCGGCCGGATCGGCCAGCTGCACGTCGTCGGCCCACCAGTCGTCGTCGCGCGTGATCTTCACGCCCTGGGCGTAGAGCACCGATTCGCGATCGCCGAGCTTCGCGCGAATACCTTCGAGCGCCGAGACCGCATGACGCGGGGCGACTGAATAACCGCCGAGCCTCGCGATCGCCGCGTTGGGTCCGATTACCGCGAGTTTCCGCTGCGCCGCGATCGACAACGGCAGAATGCCATCGTTCTTCAGCAGCACCGCGCTGCGCTGCGCCGCCTGCAAGGCCACGGCGCGCGCCTCCGCATTGCCGGTCAACGCTTCCGCGGCCTCCGCGTCCGCGAACGGGTGCTCGAACAGGCCGGCCTGGAACTTGAGCTCGAGTATGCGGCGCACCGCAGTGTCGATGTCAGCCTCGCGCACCAGGCCCTTGCGCACCGAGTCCACCAGCGTCGCGTAGGCCTCGCCTTCCGGCAGGTCGATGTCGACACCGGCATGCAGCGCGCGGATCGCGGCGGCCGCCGCATCGGGCTCGACGTGATGGACGTTCACGAGCTGTTCGATGCCGTAGTAGTCGCTGACCACGGCTCCCTTGAAGCCCCACTCGCCGCGCAGCACGTCGTGCAGCAGCCAGCGGTTGGCATGCGAGGGAATGCCGTCGATCTCGTTGTACGAGGGCATCACCGCGCGGATGTTGGTCTGGCGCACGACCTCCTCGAAAGGCGGGAAGAAATTCTCCCGCAGCGTGCGCTCGGAGATGCTGGCCGGGCCGACATTGGTGCCATTCTCCGGCTGGCCGTGACCGGTGAGATGCTTTAGCGTCGCGTACACCTTGCCCTCGGCCAGCGGCAGCGTATCGCCCTGCAGGCCGCGCACTGCGGCGATGCCCAGCTGCGACACCAGGTAGGGATCCTCGCCAAAAGTCTCCTCGATGCGCCCCCAGCGGGGATCGCGTGCCACGTCCACCACCGGTGAGAGCGCCAGCTGCGCGCCGCGCGCGCGCATCTCGCGCGCCGTGATCGTGTTGACGTGCCGGATCAGCTCCGGATCCCAGCTGCTGGCGAGGCCTATGGCCTGCGGGAAGCTGGTGGCATCGACCGCGGCGAAGCCGTGCAGACCTTCCTCGTGAAACAGCACCGGTATGCCAAGCCGCGTGTGCTTGAGCGCAAAGTGCTGGATCGCATTGACCAGCGCCACGGTCTCGCGGCTGTCGCGGCCCGGCGCGAGGCGCGGCGACACCGCGCCGCGCCGGTCCTGCGGCCTGGCGAAGCCGCCGAAGCCGTGCGGATACTGCGCGGCGGCCTTGACGGCATCGAACTGCGAGTGCTCGTCCAGCACCGCGGCCTTGTTCTGCCAGACCGTCAGCATCTGGGCCACTTTCTCTTCGAGCGTCATGCGCCCGATAAGGTCCTCGACGCGCGTACTCAACGGCGCCGCGGGATCCTGGTACGGCGGCTGTGACTGCGCCGCGGCGGTGCCGGCCGCCAGCGCTAAGGCCAGCGCCGCGATGCCCGGTGTCGTAAATCTCATGGTTCCCCCGTTCACTCAATAGCGACAGTGCCGCGCCACGATGCTTTCGGCCAGCTCCTGGCGGCCGGAGCTGATCGCCGGATCCAGATTCTGCTCGAGCGCGCGATCGGCCAGGCTGGCCAGGTTCAGCTCTCCGCCGCTGATGCTGCGGCCCAGTGGGCCATCCCAGCCCTGGTAACGTGCCCGGCGCAAACGCTCGAGCGCGCCTTCGCTGACGATGTCCGCGGCCGCCAGCAATGCCCGGGCGATGGTGTCGATGCCGCCGATATGTGCCAGGAACAGGTCGGCCGCATCGACCGACTGGCGGCGCAGTTTGGCGTCGAAATTGAAACCGCCGCTGCCCAGCCCCTGGTTCTCGACCAGCTGGATGAAGGCCGGTACCAGTTCCTGGGCATTGTTTGGAAACTGGTCGGTGTCCCAACCATTGCGCGGGTCGCCGCGATTGATGTCGATGGAACCGAAGATATCGTAGGCGCGCGCCACGGCGATCTCGTGCTCAAAGTCCAGCCCGGCCAGGGTCGCGTGGTTGACCTCGATGTTCACCTTGACCTCCTTGGTCAGGCCATAGCGCTGCAGGAAGGCGTAGACCGCGGCGACATCGTGATCGTACTGATGCTTGGTAGGCTCGAAGGGCTTAGGCTCCACGAGGATCGTGCCCTTGAAGCCGATGCGATGCTTGTGCTCCACCACCATCGACAGGAAACGTCCGTACTGATCGAGCTCACGCTTCAGATCGGTGTTCAGCAGCGTGTCATAGCCTTCGCGTCCGCCCCACAGCACGTAGTTCTCACCGCCCAGGCGATGCGTGGCCTCCAGACAGGCGCGCACCTGCGCCGCGGCCCAGGCAAACACCTCCGGGTTCGGACTGGTCGAGGCGCCGCCCGCATAGCGCGGATGACTGAACAGGTTCGCGGTACCCCACAGCAATCGCACGCCGCTGCCGGCCATCTTCGCGGCGATGCCCGCTTCGATGGCCTTCAGGTTCCGATCATGCTCGCGCAGCGTCGCGGCGCTGGCCATCGCGTCCACATCATGAAAGCAGAAATAGGGCACGCCGAGCCGGGTCAGGAAATCGAAGGCCGCCTCGAGCTTGGCATCGGCCATGGCCTGCGTTACCGAGGCGCCGAGCCACGGCCGCGGCAGCGTGCCGGCGCCAAAGATATCGGCACCCGGCCAGTTGAAGGAATGCCAGTAGCACACTGCCACCTTGAGCCATTGCGCCATCGGCTTGCCGAGCACCTGGCGCTTCGCATCGTAGACGCGATAGGCGAATTCGTTGGCTGAATCGGGGCCTTCGAACCGGATCGGCTCGACGCTCGAGAAAATACTCATGATGCATGCTCCGCGAAGGTGGGTATAAGGTCCTGATAGAGGCGCCGGAACAGCTGCCGGCGTTCGGCCAGCAGCTGCGCCAGGGCACGCTCGGGTTCAATGGCGCGCACGATCGGTGGCGGCACGCAGATATCCTGTGCGGCGCCGCCCGCCAGCGCCATGCGCGCCAGCCGCGCGGCGCCGAGCGCGGCACTGATTTCGCTGCCCTGCCGATAGGTCAGCGGGCGGTTGAGCGCCGCTGACAGCAGGCGCCCCCAGTACCGGAATCGTGCGCCGCCGCCCGAGACGCTGATTTCATCGATCGAGCCGCCCTGCTCCAGCAGCACCTGCAGCCCATCGGCGAAGGCGAAGGCCACGCCTTCCATCACGGCCAGTGCGAGATCGGCCGCGCCGGTATCCGCGCCGATACCGAAGAACACGCCGCGGCTGTGCGGATCATTGTGCGGCGTGCGCTCGCCCGACAGGTACGGCAGGAAGTACGGCGCGCGGCGCTTGAGGCCGCGCGCCTCGGCCGCGGCGACCAGGCGCATCAGATCGGGTTCACCGACCAGGCTCGCGGCCCAGTCGAGCGCACTGGCCGCACTCAGCATCACGCTCATCTGGTGCCAGCGTCCGGGCAGGCAATGACAGAAGGCATGCGCCGCGCGATCAGCGTTCGGCCGGAAGCGGTCGGTGACCACGAACAGCACACCGGAAGTCCCCAGCGACAGGAAGGCCTGGCCGGGCTGAACCACGCCCATGCCTACCGCAGTCGCAGCATTGTCGCCGCCGCCGCCGGCGACCACTGCGCGCGGCAGGCGCAGCTGCGCCGCGGCCGTGGCGCTGATCGTGCC
>Ga0209069_10000087_pt1 | contig 31459 bp, 25 predicted proteins | sample Str013_2_FD_187202 | JGI IMG/M metagenome (GOLD analysis project Ga0209069, IMG submission 187202) | Freshwater sediment microbial communities in response to fracking from Pennsylvania, USA - Straight Creek_MetaG_SC_2013 (SPAdes) (version 2) | ecosystem: Environmental > Aquatic > Freshwater >...
ATGATAGAAAATACAGGCACTATGGCCGATCAGTATTCCATACAATTCAACGAAGCCATACAAAAAATTAATAAGTGAATTACAGGAAACTTATCAGCAATACGGTCAGGCCTTTTGTGCTGGCAGCAATTATTTGGATACTTACCAGCGTAGTGTTTGGAGCCGGGTGGCTGCTGTACAGTATTTTTTTTGAATCATTCAGGGGCATGTTTATAAGCGCAATAGCGGCCCTTTGTGCAGGAATCGGAAGCTTGCCGGTGTTACTGGTTTTAACAATTGCTCTTCCGCGTATTGAAGCGTTGCCGTTGCAGAGAAGCAAAAAAATCGGCCGGTTGGTTATTACGTCTTTTATCTGCACACTTCCTTATGGATTTATTGGCGGAAGTGTATTTGCGAACAATTATGAAAACAATCACTACTGGTCCGATTACCTGCTTTATGCAATAGAGACTTCGGGTGTTTTATTTTCCTGCAGTCTTGTAGCGATGCTGCTTGGCAGGAGCCTTATGCTGCGTTTTTTCTCGTCCGTTAAAAAGCAAACACATTCATTAACACAAATAAATCTCCAAATGGAAACAGAACAACAACCTTATGTTTTGACCGGTGAAAAGACATCATCCGGCAAGAATCTTATCAAAGGTCTTATCACCGGCGCTTTGATACTGCTGATGATGATTCCGACAATTTTTGTTTCAAATCTTGTTACAGAAAGAGAAATACGTCAGAAAGACATTGTAAAAGAAGTGAGCAGCAAATGGGCATCCGACCAAACGATTGCCGGTCCCTATATTTTTCTTCCCTACAACATAAATACAATTGACAACGACAAGAAAGTAGTAACGGTGCATAAGCACGTATTGCTATTGCCGGAAAACCTGGTTATTACAGGAGAAATGTTTCCTGAAATACGCCAACGATCAATTTATAAAGTGTTGTTGTATAAAAGCAGCCTGAAAAGCAATGGCGATTTTATTTTTCGTTTGCCAAAGGAGATTGATCCGGCATCCCTGCAGCTGGCTGACGCTAAGATTTGTTTTGGAATTACAGATTTTAAAGGCATCGAGGAAAAAATTGCCATCAACTTTAACGGTACAAGTTATGAATTGTCGCCCGGCCTGCCAGTGAATGATATTGACACAAATGGTTTGTCGGCTCCCATCAGTTTAACAACAGCAGATTTTAATAAGCCCATTGCTTTTGCGATGCAACTTAAGATCAAGGGGAGTGAACAATTGCATTTTGTACCCTTGAGCGGAAACAGCAGTGTTGCATTGCATTCTGCCTGGAGCAATCCTTCTTTTGATGGCAATAATTTACCCGGAGAAAGAACGGTGAATGAAAAAGGATTTTCCGCCAAATGGACCATTAATAAAGCCAACCTTCCATTTGGTACGGTTTTGCCCGGTGCGGAATTTAATAAAAGCGGATTTGCGTTTGGTGTAAGCATGGTTCAGCCGGCCGACCAGTACGCCAAAACCATGCGCAGTGTTAAGTATGCCATACTTTTTATTGGCCTCACTTTTTCTTTATTTTTTATTGTTGAAGTAATGCAAAAGAAGCCACTGCACCCGATTCAGTATGTATTGGTTGGACTGGCGCTGGTTATTTTTTATACTTTATTGCTTTCTGTCAGCGAGTTTATTTTGTTCGATCAGGCTTATCTCATCGCCTCACTGGCTACCATACTGCTGATTACACTCTATGCTAAAAGTCATTTTGAAAGCTGGAAAACCTCCTCGTTGTTCGGCGCGGTTTTATGCGGTTTGTACGGGTTCATTTTTATATTGATACGCCTGGAGGATACCGCATTGCTGGTAGGCAGCATTGGCCTGTTCCTGGTACTTGCGCTGGTGATGTATGGTAGCAGAAAAATAAACTGGTATGGCAGCACTGCAGCGGCCAGCGACATGGCGTCTGTTTAAGCTGGTTTTACAGCAAAAAAATAGTGTCAGCAATTCGGCAGCTAAAAAATTGAAACTAAAATTATACCCAAGCCCGTCTCATTGGAGATATGCGAAAAGAAGCCGCTCCCTTTCCAGGGAGCGGCAGAGGCGGGTACTAAAATTAATTTATGCAAGTACAAAAATTTTCATTGAAACGGCGTGCAAAGAGTTTTCACTTTGCTTTCGACGGGCTGGTTTATTTTTTCAGTACCCAGCACAATGCCCTTCTGCATGCGGTGGCAACGGTGTTTGTGGTTGCACTGTCGCTGATCATCCACCTGCCGCTGACAAAATTCCTTTTTATTTTATTTGCCATTGCGCTGGTTTGGATGGCCGAACTTTTCAATACCGCCATTGAACAGCTTTGCGATATGGTTAGCCCGCAGCAGCATCCAAAAATAAAATTCATCAAAGATGTATCTGCAGCAGCCGTACTGGTTACCGCTTTTGCAGCATTTATCACCGCCTGTATCATTTTTATACCCGCATTGCTATGACAAGAAATATTTTACTGCCATCCGTCTGGATTCGCTACTGGCTTATGAAAACTGAAATGCAGCGCCTGTTGCTTACCTCTGTTGCTTTTGGATTTTTGTTGCTGATAGCAAGGACGGTCTATACCGGAAAGATCACATTTGCCTTCCTGGTATGGAACCTGTTCCTTGCTTTTATACCCTATTTTCTGTCGCATTCGCTTACGCTCAGACCTGCGTGGATTGAAAATAAATGGAAATTTGCAGGCCTGTTCACGGTTTGGCTGCTCTTTATTCCCAATTCTTTTTACATGATTACCGATCTCTTTCACCTGAATGACAGTTACTCGGTACCCCGCTGGTTTGATCTAATGCTTATTTTTTGCTTTGCCTGGAATGCATTGCTGATGGGCATCCTATCGGTAAGGCACATGGAAAAAATTATCCAGGCCATGTGGTTGTACCGGTTCGACTGGTTTTTTATATACCCGGTGATGCTGTTGAATGCGTTTGGCATTTATGTGGGCAGGTACCTCCGTTACAACAGCTGGGATTTTATCAGCAACCCCTTTCAGCTGATTGCCGATACGGGGCATATATTACTGCACCCGATATGGTACAAAAACGCCTGGGCCATGGTGCTGGTGTTTTCCTTTTTCCTGAGCATACTGTATATGACGCTGAGAAAACTGAGTAAGGCGGTGTAAAATCCACCGCTAAATATTTCCTTTCTTTTTTAACCAATCATTAAACCTTATGCGTACTTCACAAGAGTGGATTGATTATTTCAGAGAAAACCTGCAGCAGCAAAGAATTGACTGGTCTTTGGCACCGCGGCTAACCGATACCGAAAGAAAGCGCATTCTTCATTCACTGCAGGCATGGCAATTGGGTGAGACTTCGGATGGAGCACATTTAAAAGCAGCGGCAAAAAAATACGCAGCTTCCATTGGAGATGATTTTTATTGCGAAGCGGTTCATCTGTTTATAAAAGAAGAACAGAAACACGGCAATAACCTGGGGCGCTATCTCGATCTGGTTGGTGAAGCAAGGATTAACCGTAACTGGGGCGATACATTGTTCCGGAAGATCCGTTATTTCAATACCAGCATGCAATGGTGGACCCTTGCTGTTATAACGGTAGAAAGTACAGCCCAGGTATTTTACCAATCTTTGAAAGACGCCACCCAATGCAGTCTCTTAAAACAGGTTTGTACAGATATCTTAATTGACGAAGCTTACCATATCGACTTCCAGCTGCAGCGCCTGGCCATTATCTTTTCTGGCAAAACAGTGCTGCAGAAAATCATCATTTTCCAGTTTTACCGCCTGTTTTATTTTGCCACTATCCTGGTGGTATGGATGGCACACCGCAAAACGTTCAAAGCAGGTGGCAATCATTTTACCCGGTACTTCCGTAAGATGCACTTGAAATTTGAGAAGACACTGCAAAGGCTTTACCAGGGCAAAACATTTACCGGCGTTGCCAATGAAACCATAACCATTCACCATCCTGTGTAAAAAAAGGTCCCGCAACTGCGGGACCTTTCTATTTAACTGCGGGTTGTTTAAAAATCGATGCCCATTCCAAAATACCAGATGGGCTTGCCACGGAAGAATCTATCCATGGACCAGGCAGCATCCAGTTTTAGAAAATATCCCAGCAGGGTACTGCGTGCGCCAAAGCCATAGCCACCCACAAAGGGTCCAATGCCACCGGCTTTGATGTTTACAGTAACCGGGTTATTGGGGTCGCTGTTGTCTGAATAAACAATGTGTGGCCGTTCAATTTTATTGTAGGCACCGTTCCAGGCAGAACCCAGGTCTATAAACTGTGTCAGCTGGAAATTGCGCAGAAACGCATTGTTGATGGGTTTATTAAAGAAAGTGGTAAATACCGGCAACCGGAACTCACTGTTTAGCACAACCGCATTGTTGCCATTGGCCACGTTCTGGTTAAAACCGCGCATGTTAACGGCCAGGGTTTGGTATGCATATTCGGGGTCCTGTGGTGTAATGCCGGTATTGGCTTTTGGAAACAACCAGCCATCGGCGCCACCCAGGTAATACAAAGTTTTTTGATTGCCCCAGCTAAAGTCTGCCCCTGCACGGCCAGCCCAAATAAAGTTGCGGTAGATGGGGTAGTAGTAACGGATATCTGTTCCAAAATTAAAATTGCCCCTGCCACCGTTAATGGTATCTTTTTTCAGGTTGTTGTTAAAATCAATGTATACTTTATACCGCAGGCCTTTGTAGATATTGGTGGTAGGCACAATGGTATTGTCGTATACATATTCAAGGTGCGTGAGCAGGAAGGATTGTTTCTGATCGGGGGTTTGCAAAGAAATATCGTCTGCAGCACGCGTCACATACCGGTCTGTACGTACGCCAACGGATATACGAATACTTTTGAGTTTATCGAAGGGGTATTTTACAATGCCCTGGTAGAGGTTGGTATATAGCTTGGCATCGTAATTACCCAACGAACCAATCTGTGTGGCACGGTAATAAACAGCCGAATAATCGAGGCGTTTCTTGAGGTAGTCAAAACGGGCAAACCATTCTCCGCCTGCATCAAACAAAGAATTGTTGGAACCGATAAAAGACGTACCCAGCCCGGTGCCGGAACTGATGCCGGTGCCGGTACCAACGGTGTTGATAAGCGGAATGCGGATGGCGCCAGTAAAGCGGATATCTTCCATCACATCGTATACACTGGCTTTCAGCAATCCGTTCAGGCCCCCGCTGCTGTTCAGCACAATCGGCAAGCTGCCGGTATAGGGTTGAAAGCGGTTTACCAGCACATCGTTGTTAAAGCCTGCAGATACATTGTCGCCAAAGAACTTCAGTTTATAATCGTAGTGTTTCGCTTTGGTTAGTACCGATGGCGGCAGGCTGCTAAACCGGTCTTCATTGACCTGGTTAGCAGGTTTGGCTTCCTTCTTTTCATTTTCAAATTCATTCTCAAAAGCATCTTTCTTTTTAGTAGTGTCGGCGGCAGCCAGCACAAGTTTTGCCGCCTGTGCTCTGGCAATGCGTTCGGTTTCTACCGTTTTTTTACGGAAGTCTGTTGGCTGCGGATTGATGTTTCGTTTTTTAAGGCTGGCGTCGTCTACTTTTAATTTATACATAAACAGCAGATCGCCTTCCTGCCTTATTTCACTCACCAGGCCATTGTCGCCGGCAATTTTTGTTTCTTTTAAGGTACTCTGGTAATTGGTCATCGGAAACACATAGGCCGAGTCGTTGGTAAGCGAAAACGTAAACATGGAGTCGGGCTCTGATTTCTGGTTAACTTTTAAGACAGAGTCCAGTTCTTTAAAATCGGGGTTGTGTAAAATCTCATCGCCAATTTTATATACGGTGTCAATACCTGCCCTCCTGGTAGTAAAAAATCCTGCCCAGCGGTTGCCGATACCGTTTTCATCGCTTACAAAAGTAAAATGCGCCGAATTGTATTGCACCGGGTAGCGGGCATTGCCGTATTTAAGGCGGCTCAGCTGCGAGATTTGTTTAAAGTCGCTTTTGTTCCAGTTGTCTATCAGGAAAACGTTGTAGTGATTGTTTGAAGGCAACACGGTATCACCCGTTTTTGCCAGCGCACCCGGCCTGTTGGAAGAATAAATGATGCCCGTTTTTCCAGGGAAAGCCACAAAGCTGGCATCCAGGTCGTCGTACACATCATTGGTAATTTGCTCAACCGTTCCTTTGTCGATCTTATACGTAAAAATGTCTGACTGGCCATTGCGCACCGCACTGAAAAGAAGGGTATTCTTGTCAAGCATGTACTTCATATCCTGCACCTGGTCAAAATCAGGAATGTCTTGTTTTATTTTTTTATAGCGTTTCAGCAGGTCGTACACAAATAATTTTATTTTTCCTTCCGAATTGTAGAGTACGGCCAGTTCGGTGCCCTTGCCATCCCAGGCAATCAGCGGGTAATTGGGGTTTACTTCGCTTTCTTCCATCAGCACGCCTGTTTTCAGCAAAACTTTGCGGTTGATAAAATTTTCGTACAGTACCACGCAGTACTTGCCTTTGTTGTATTCTGTAATGGCATAGGTTTGGCTGCGCGGCGCCGGGTTGGGAGAATAACGGAAAAAGTTTTTGTGATTGTTTACATCTTCAGTGGTTTGTACGGAACCCTTTGGCTGGTTGCGTCTGCCACGGATATCCCGATCATACCGCTCTTCCTGGTAGGCCATGAAATCTTTCAATACTTCTTTAAATTTCTTTTTGGCGATGCGGTTGGAAGCGCTGTTGAGGTTGCGGTAAACCCTTGCCAGGTAAAGAAAATAAGTAACGTTTTCTTTTTTGTATTTCTCCGAAACATAGTACCAGAAAGCATGACCGGCCAGCAATGGTTTTTCGAATGCCAGCTGGTAAAAATTGCGGTATTTGCCCGAAAGGATGGCAGATTTTAACTGGTCATCCAGGTCGGTGCTCCAGTTTTCTGCTGCATAGTCCACATAGCCATCAGTGAGCCACTTGGGCAAATCGAGCAAGGCCTGGTTGGCAGCAAATTCGCCCAGGTCGTCTCCAAAAAGAATATTGTCCAGTAAAATACGGGCAATACCACTGCGCACCTGGCGGCGGAGGTTTGCATGGTCTCCGTTATAATACACCAGCACTTTATTGTTTACCAGTTTGGTGGTGCCGCCCGAAGTTTGCCAGTCGAGGCTCAGGCCAATATTGGACTGCTGCATTTCATCGTAGCTGTTGTAAATAACAATATTGGCGCGGCGCTGCAGGCCGTATTCCACAAAACTTTCAATATCGGGCAATTCTTTTTCGGCAACCTGGGCCACGTACTTCGCCAATGGTTCGCCGTTTTGCGAATAATAAGAATTGAAATTATCGGTTTGGTAGTATGCCCATTTAAACTTTTTATATTGAACCCTGTTTTTACCAAACTCAGTGGTGCTTAATTGTGCAAAAATGAACGAATAAAAAAAGAGGCCGGTTGTAAGCAATGCTGTTTTCTTCATACTAAAAAATTGCTGTGTCAAACTATTCTTCTGAAATTGCATACCAGGTATTTAGTAATTAAAATTATGCTATTTGGTTGATATGGGTGTACCGGATCTATTTCAAAAAAACAGCTGTTTTTGGAAACCAGTTTCGCTATTAAAAAGCCGGTGCAGGCGGCATTTGTACGGCAAGGCGGGGTAAACCAGAGCTGTTGTTTCAACGTTTCCGGGGGTTCATTTAAAAGGAATAAAATTATGTTTACCGTTAAGTCTTTTACGTTTAGCCCGATTGCTGAGAATACATACGTCCTGCACAATGAAACAGGCGACTGCATCATTATCGACCCGGGTTGTTATTTTGGTAATGAACGCCGGGAATTGCAGGAATATATTTCAGAAAACGGGTTGCGGCCTAAATATTTGTTAAATACCCATTGTCATCTCGACCATGTGTTCGGCAACAGGTTTGTTCATGAAACCTGGCAACTGGAGCTGTACATCCATCCCAATGAAGCGTTGGTACTGGAAAATGCGCCAATGGCCGGTTTGCGTTGGGGAATGCCTTTCGACAATTATAAAGGGCCCCTTCATTTTTTACGTGAAGAAGCATTGATCAGGTTGGGTAATGATACATTAAAAGTGCTGTTTGCACCAGGCCACAGCCCGGGCCATGTTTGTTTTTATTGCCAGCAGCAGGATTTTCTGATTGGCGGAGATGTATTGTTCAGAATGAGCGTAGGCAGAACAGATTTGCCTGGCGGCGATACGGATACCCTGCTCAACAGCATCCGCAATGTATTGTTTGTATTGCCCGATAAAACGGTGGTATACCCCGGTCATGGAGAACCAACCACTACCGGTTTTGAGAAAGAGCACAATCCCTATGCAAAAATGAACGGATAATGGGCCCGGGCAATATACAGGTGCTGCACAGCCGCAACAAATAGGACATCCCGGATTGTTGCATATGGAAGGAACACCTTACAAGACCGCCAGGTCCAAAGCTAACCGGCAGTCATTCATCAGCGCAGGTATTTGCCAATAACCGGTAATTTTTGGAATTCCTTTTTTTCGATTCTAAGGATAAACAATACAAAGGCGGACAGCAATACCAGGCCTGTAACAATGCCGGTTATAAAAGACGGGAAAAAGTAGTGCAAGCCTTTGTGCACAAAAAACAAAAGCACCACAATTATCATATACGCCAGCAATTTCTTCCAGGCATAGGGTACATAATAATATTTCTGACCCAGCACAAAAGACATCAGCATCATGCTGCCATAACAAAGAAAAGTGGCCCAGGCACAGGCTGTAAAACCGTAATGAGGGATGAAAAAGTAGTTTATGACAAGCGTAATGGCAGAACCGGCCACGGTTATCCATGCCCCAATCATTGTTTTATTGGTAAGCTTGTACCAGATAGACAGGTTGTAATAGATGCCTAAAAACATATTGGCCAGCAAAAGAATAGGTACCACTTTCAGCCCGGCCCACAGCACTTTATTGCTGATAAAATACTTCCAGATATCAATAAAAAGCGCCACTACCAGGAACATGGTGCAAATGGTAATCACAAAAAACTTCATAACGCGGGCATAAACTTTTTGCGGATTTTCGCCGGTGGATTGTTTAAAAAAAAAGGGCTCGGCCCCCATCCGGAAAGCCTGGATAAACAAGGTAATCAGGATCGATAATTTGTAACAGGCTCCATAAGTACCCACTTCCACGTATTTGGCGGTTTGTCCCACTGCCGGCGACCACCAGCCCAGCATAATACGATCAAACGTTTCATTGATAACGCCGCCGAAACCCACTACCAGCAATGGCAGTGTATACACAATCATTTCTTTCCATAATATCTTATTGAACTCCCATTTGAAGGCAATAAACTCCTTCCAAAGCAACAACAGGGTAGATAGGGATGCAATCAGGTTGGCAATAATCAGGTAACCAACCCCGTAACTTTTATTGTAAAACAATTGTACGATACTGTTAGCATTTGCTGCCACCAGGCGGGGACAAACTGAAATAAAAAAATAGGTAAATACGATATTTACCAGGATGCTGCTGATGCGTACCACAGCAAACTTTACCGGCCGCCCGTCTTGTCTTAGTTTGGCCAGCGGCACCAGCGACAGGGTATCCAATGCAATAATAAAGGCACTCCACGTAATATATTCGGGATGCTCTTTGATAGATATTATATTTGCAATCCCATTGCTGCAAAACAGCATCAGCGCAGTAAATACAACGGTGCTGCAAATAAGGGAAACGGTAGCGGTATTGTGCAGGCTGTCTTTGTGTTCTTCTTTCTGAACAAACCTGAAATAGGCGGTTTCCATGCCATAGGTGAAAATAACAGTCAGGAAGGGAATTACGGAATACACCAGGGTATATTCGCCAAATTGTGCACCGGACAGTTTGAGGGTGAGATAGGGCGTGAGCAGGTAATTGAGCAGCCTTGAAAAGATGGTGCTACCACCGTACCACAACGTTTGCCCGGCCAGTTTTTTTATTCCGCTCAAGTAGCAAAAGATTTTGGCAAATGTAGTTTTTTTGTTTTGCGGAACTTAGTTTTTAACTTTCTTTATTATGCAACTGAATGCACTAGTGTGCCATCTTAATATAAATCAAAAACAGGGTATGAAAAAGCTATTCTTTTTATTCTTCTCATTAATGCTGGCAGGCATCCTCAATGCCCAGCCGAAAGCCGCCGAAGGCCGATCAGATTTTCAGAAAACACTCCAGCCCGATGTCAGGATTACCGTTCCTTACCCGGACGATGTAATTGACAAAGCCATTGAAGATTATATGGCAAAAAAGGGCATCAGGCCCGGCAGTGTAAACGGTTTTAAAGTGTACCGCAACTATAAACTGGAGGGCCAGGACCATAACAGCGATCTCTACTTCAAAGTAGACCGTAAAAGCAGGTCAGAAAAAGATGTTTCCATAGTATACCTGATGCTGGCAAAAACCGCAGAAGACATCAAATCAAGAAAGCTGAACGACAGTACCGGCCTGCAGCTGGAAGGTGGCAAGGAATTGCTGGAAGGTATGCTGGCATCTTTTGAAGCCTACAACCTGGAAGTGCAGATAAAAAACCAGGAAGCCGCGGTAAAAAAGGCGCAGAAAAAGTTCGACGACCTGGTGTCTGACCAAAAAGACTACGAGAAAAAAATGAGAAATATACAGGACAAGCAAACGCAAAACAAAAAAGACCAGGTGCGGCAAAGCGAAGAGATTAAGAAATACATCAATGGAGACGACAAGCTAATGGCCAAGGCCGAGAAAAAGCTAAGAAACCTGACCGATGACGAAGCTGATTATGACAAGTCGCTTAAAAATACAATGGACAAGCTGGAGCAGAACAAACGCGATCAACAGGCCCAGCAGGATGAAGTTAAAAAGCAAAAGGATATTTTAGACACGCTTACTGCTAAACGTAAGTAATCATCGCCTTACCAGTTAAGAATCCCTGCCCGAAAAGGCGGGGATTTTTTATTGCAGCAAGGCAGAGTGGTGGAAAAGCCGGCATGATTTATTGGAAATGACACAAGATTTTAATATATTAGGATAATTTATTAATTGTTACGCTGGTTCCTGTATGAAAACGGCAGCCCCTAAACGAAAATGGCCCAAAATACTGTTGACGCTGCTGGTCATTTTACTGGCGGCAGGAGGCGGCCTTTACTATATTTTGAAATACCGGTTTCGCGAAGTGATACAGGTAGTGGTAGACAAAGAATCAAAAGGTGTTTACGGGTTTGATGCTGCCGCCATCGAAATTTCATTTTTGGAGAAGCATATAGTTATTAGCAATGCGGTACTTTTTTGCCGCGACACCCTCAACAGCAGCCCGCATTACCATGTAAAGATTCCGCGCCTGTACTTAGGCATCCAGTCATGGCAAGATTTACTATTGCATAAAAAAATTATAGTAGACAGCCTGTCTGTTATAGAGCCAGCCATCAGTGTGCACGAACATTTTACGCAAAAGGCCAGGCCCATTGCGTTCCAGGCATCCCGCATTACCGATCAAATCGAAAAACTGCTACAGCAATTGCAAGTGCATTCGTTAGACATAGAAAATGCATCTTTTGTTTCTTCCACGTTAAACAACCCGGTTCCACTAACCGTTAGCAGCATTCACTTTTCGGTCCGAAATTTTTCAAAAAATGCCGCCAATTCGGACCGCCTTTTTTCTTCGGACGATATCGACCTTTCTATCGGCGCCCAGCATTGGGTATTACCAGGCGGCAAACAGGACATTCGCTTTAACCGGCTGCATTTCTCGGGCAGGGATCAATTCTTTGAACTGGACTCCTGTACATTCCACAAGGCAGCAGCCGATGATAAAGACGAATTGAGCCTGCATGCAGACAAACTTTTTTTTAATTCTAAACAACTGGCTGCATTGTACGAGCAGGACGCCCTGTTGCTGGACACTTTAATTTGTTACCGGCCCGTTCTGAATGTGGTAACCACCCGCGAAAAAACTTTGGGTAAAGACAGTACTGCCGCGGTAAGCCGGTCCATCGGTCAGTTTTTTTCAAATATCCATATCGGTTATATTGATATTAAAGACGGCGAACTTTATATTGTAAACAAGTACAATCCCAATTACCAGACACAAAAAGCAAACCTCCGGGCGTACAACCTAAACATCAGCCAGCAGGGCAATCCGCAACTGACAACAGACAGTATCCGGCTCAACCTGAAAAACCTTTCGTTTTTAACCACCGATAGTTTATTTGAACTAAGCGTAAACGAGTTTATCCTCGATAACAAAGAGGTGGTTTTTAAAAATGCAGTCTATGCAGCAACGGCCCGTAACCATGCAGACAAAGGATTTCTTTTCTCAGCACCTTCTCTCCGCCTTAGAAATATCAGCCTGGCGGCGCTGATGAATAAAAAAATTATGGCGGATACAGCGGAGCTGAATGCACCGGTAATTACGGTATTTGACAAAACCGGCAAAACAACCAGCAAAGGGGATGACAGCACGGGGCTGCTGCCAAAAAAGAATCCGGCAAATAAGAAAAGCTTTTACCAGACCCTGCATGGCCTGAGCGAGCTGATTGCCGTAAAGCATTTTAATATACTCAATGGCAGTCTTGGTTTTAGCGCCAGCGGCAAGGCCCCTATGAAAATGGCGATGAAAGACCTCAACGCGTCCATATTGCTGGATAAATTATTTAGAAGCGATTCGCTGATAGATATAAAACGATCACTGCCGCGGGTGTCTGCCAGCCTGGTAACGGTGGAAGCGCCGGGTGCAAGCCTTAGCATTGCGGGATATGATTTTAAAGGAGACCGGCGGCATAGCCGGGCAGACGAGTTCAAGCTTTCACTTGCGAATGGCACCAGTATCAGTGGCCGGCAATTGTATTGGGAAGTGTTCGACTGGGATCTCTATGCCAATCATAAAATCATACAGGTTGATTACCTGAAGCTGCATGAACTTACGGTTGACCTTCGCAAAAAAAGCCAACCCGAAACAGAACCCTCAAAAAGCAAAAAAGACTTACCGGTACTGCACGTTGCCAGGCTTGATATGGATCTTTTGCATTTTAATGCATCTTCTGGTACAAACCGCGTGGGTTTTGAGGCTTCCGCCATCTGTGCCGACAATATCGGTTCTCAAAAGCAATTCTTTACCTGGAACAATGCAGAGGGAATGTTTACCAACCTTTTCGTTAACGGCGTCAATCGAAAATATGTAACGGTTGGAAAAATAAGCCTCAACACCCAATATGAAACTGTTTTGCAGAACGCAATCGTTGATATAAACGACGAAAGGGGCTATACCAGGGTTAATATTCCGTTGGCAAAACTTAAAACAGCCATTCATTCTACGGATTTTGCCGCTGCGCAACTGCAATCACTTGAAGCGGACAATGCCGTTGTTGACCTGTATAAAAAACAACCACGGCCCAATAGCACCATAATACAAAAGCCAGCAAACACACTGCCAGCGCTTGGCCTGAACCGGCTGCTCATCAAAAAAGCAAGTCTGCATTATACCGGTGAAACTGCAAAAGATACCCTGTCATTCAATGCCGGCATCAGCATTGAAGCGGCGGATATCAGCACTGGCAAGCAACCACCCGCTTTGTTTAATTATGGAAAACTGGCTATTGGCTTGTCAGATCTTACGGTAAACAAAGGCCGGATTGATCTTTCCATACCACAAGCATCGTTAACGCTGGTAAATGGAACCGCGGCAAAAAATACTGCTGGCAAATTGATGTTGCGTTCCGGCATATCGCTGCAATGGCAGGGTGCGGCAATACAACTAAAGCAAACAGACAGTGCGGGTATTGCGGCCAGTCATATTGCCGGTTCCTTTGATGATGCTGGTTTTCAATTCAACGCGGGGAGTAAAATTGATTGGCAGCCGCTTATTGGCAAGGCTGTTATCAGCAATGGACGCGGCACTTATACCGGTAAAAATATTACGGCTACAGCAGGCGCCATCGCCTGGAATCCGTCAAAAGACATGCTGAGTATCCGTTCTTTTACGGTGCTTCCAAAACTTAGTATGAAAGAAACCTTTGGTATGCCGGCGGCCTGGCAGGGCGACTATATGACCATTGAAGGCGAATCTGCGGACATCAGTGGCATCCGGTTTCGCCAGCAGGAGGGAGACTCCATGCTGCAAATAAAAAAGATTGCACTGGACAGTATATCGCTGACCACTACCCGCGACAAGCGCATGCCGTTTAAACATGGCGCAGAGAAACCCATGCCTGTTGTTATGATCAACGCCATCAAAATGCCTTTGCAGGCAGATTCTATAGTCATCTCGCGAAGCAGTGTAACGGTAAATGAAATTGCTATCAAATCAGAAAAGCAGGGAACGATACCGCTGACCAGTATCGATGCTGTAATAACCAATTTTAAAAACAGGAGCAATGCAAAAGACAGCCTGACCATCGTTGCCAATGCCCGCCTGTTAAAATACAAGGTCAGCAATTTTTATTACAAGGAGGCCTACGGCGATTCGCTTTCTTATTTTTTTGCCGCTGTGCATGTTTCTTCCATGGCGCTGCCCGGTTTTAGTGCGGTTACCGTTCCGCTAGCGTCTATTGGTGTAGACAACGGCAATGCGGATACCTTGTTTGCGCATTGGGCGGGTAATAAATATGCAGCTGTGGGCCGGATGGATTTCTATTACAAAGGGCTTAAAATAAGATTGCTGGACGCAAAAGATAATACAAAAAGGAATTTTCTGCTGGTGATGGGCACAAAAGTAGCAGGCCTTATCCTGCACAAGAACAATGACGCGTCTTCACAGATGTTTTTTGTAAGGGATCGGGAGAAATTTATTTTCAACTATTGGGTAAAAACCTTGCTGGCCGGTTTGTCTACCAGCGCCGGCATCAAAAGAAATAAGAAAATGATGAAGCAATACCGGAAAACGAAAACACTCTACAGCTTACCGGTAGTTTATGATTGACAAAGTACAGAAACACCTGTCTGCCATTATTTGCTCATCACGGTATCCACGCTGAACATCTTGGAATAATTTTCAGAAATGTCTTTTGCCATGGGCCCCGCAGTGGTACAACTGGGGTTGGTTTCTATTTTTATCTGGTGCGGATTAAAAAACCAGGCATTGGTATTTGCACTGATATTAATAATACTCTTGCTGCCTGGCGTTGCAGAAACTTGCAGGAAGTTGCCAAAAGGAAACAGCAAAGTGGGTTTGCGCAATACGTTATTGATGCCACTAAACCCGCCAATATTGTATTGTATGGTATTGCCGGGCGCCACTGGGGAACTGCCTTCCAGTTTTGCCATGATGTAGCCAGCAGATTGCGACCAGTACATGCCGTTGGCGGGATCCAATGCGCCGGTTTTTACACCGCTAACATTGCGGGCACTGTCGAGCCCTATTAAAAAAGAGATGCGGTTGTAAACAAAAACAGGGGCCAGCAGTTTTACGGCCCAGGTGGTAGAATCGGCAGCATCTACCAAAAAACATTTGGCGGTATCCAGATGGTATACGCGGCCCGAATCGGTATTGATGAGGTCAAAACTGCTCACATAAAATTTAAAGGCAGAAACCTTGTATTCTTCTTTCCAGTAATTGTGGTAGGTAGAGTCAAAATTCAGCTTCAGGGTGTCCACCATGGGTATAAAATTGATGCTGAGGTTAAAGCTGTCTTCTTTTGGCGTGATTGTATGGGCAGTGCCGCTTGCACTGTATTCTTTTGAACAACTGCTGACAGCTGCTATTAAAAGGATGCATAAAACGGGTAGTATCAGTAGGTTTTTCATAGTTGCTGTTTTCAATAATCAGGATCAGCGGTCGTATTGGATTTTTTGTCTTTGCTGTTTGGTATCGCTTTTCCTTTTTTTGTTTTCTATCCGGGTTTCCTTTGCTTTTTTTGAAGGCCTGGTAGCTATTCTGGCCTTCTTCTTTTTCAGCGCTTCTGCCAGCAGACCATTCATTTTTTTTATCACCTCTTCTTTGTTGGCCAACTGGGTGCGGTGTGTCTGGCTCCTCACCTGCAAAAACCCTTCCGAATTAATGCGATTTTCCAGTTTTCTCAGCAATAATTCTTTTTGTTCGGCGGATAATAAACCCGATGCCGCTACGTTGAAACTGCCTTCGGCGGCGGTTTCCACCTTATTTACATTCTGACCACCTTTGCCACCACTCCGGAACGTTTTAAATACAATTTCTGTAGAAACGTTTATCATAAGCATTTATATTGTGTTGAATAGTAAATTTACGCACAATATTATGTACAAAAGATGAGAGCAGTCATTCAAAGAGTATCCACTGCAAGTGTTGCGGTTGATGGTATAGTACGGTCGGCTATTGCAAAGGGTTTGCTGGTGCTGGTAGGCATAGAAGAAACAGACAATACGGAAGACCTGGAATGGCTGAGCAATAAAATTGTAAACCTGCGTATTTTTGATGACGTCAATGGGGTAATGAACCTGGACCTGAAACAGGTGGCGGGAGAAATTCTGCTTATCAGCCAGTTTACTTTGCACGCAGCCACCAAAAAAGGCAACCGCCCTTCTTACAGTAAAGCTGCAAAACCAGATACCGCCATACCCATTTATGAGAAAATGATACTACAGCTTGAAAAAGATTTGGGCAAACCCATTGGTACCGGTGTATTTGGAGCCGATATGAAAGTGAGTCTGCTAAACGACGGACCGGTAACCATTATAATAGATACAAAAAACAGGGAATAACACTAGTTTTTTGCGAATTACACGAATAATAACCGATCTTATTCTTAAGGAGAAATCTTATACGATTATTGGTATTTGTATGGAGGTATACAGATTATAGGGAATGGGGTTTAAGGAAATAATATGTAAAGATGTGTGGGTGCTGGAATTTAGAAACCAGTGAATATCTTTCGAAAGAGAGAAAAAATGTAAGTTGAGCATAAAGAATCCATTTTAGCCCATAAATATTACGCAGATTTTATCGATTATGATTCTATTATCTTAGAAGTAAAATTAAACCCCGTTATCCTAAATAGTTTTGCAGCACAAACAATCAACTATTTAAAAGCCCCGGGTTTAAAATTTGGGATTATTGTAAATTTTGGAGAAAAGTCGCTGACATCAAACAGCCTTCCTTTTTAAAATTCGGGTAATTTGCAAAAAAATCGTGTTATGACAATTGAGGAAGCACAGCAACAGGTAGATGGCTGGATAAAAACAGTGGGTGTCCGCTATTTTAATGAACTCACCAACCTGGGAATTTTAATGGAAGAAGTGGGTGAACTTTCGCGGCTGATGGTGCGCAAATATGGTGAGCAATCGTTTAAAGAAAGCGATAAAGGAAAAGAATTGTCCGATGAAATGGCGGATGTATTGTGGGTGCTCATCTGCCTGGCCAATCAAACCGGTGTAAACCTAACCGAAGCTTTGCAACAGAATTTTGAGAAGAAAAATAAACGCGATGCATTCCGCCATAAAGACAATGATAAGTTGATGGGTTGATTTGAATTAGCCGGCGGCGTAAGTAAATGCAAAATCTGCCCGTCGTAACAAAAAACATCCGCCATCACAAAATCCGCCATCCGCCATCCTCAAACCCCGGCCCACAACTGGTCAACTATTCCCCAATCAACTTATATTTGCAGCCATTATGGCAAACGATACCAACAGGTTCCAGGCAATTATTGGCCACTGTAAAGAATACGGCTTTATATTTCCCAGCAGCGAAATTTATGACGGCTTAAGCGCCGTATACGATTACGGTCAGTACGGCAGTGAGCTGAAGAAAAATATCAAAGACTACTGGTGGAAGAGCATGACCCAGCTGCACGAAAACATTGTGGGTATTGATGCGGCCATCTTTATGCACCCCACAACCTGGAAGGCCAGCGGCCATGTCGACAATTTCAGCGACCCCATGATTGACAATAAGGACAGCAAGAAACGCTATAGGGTAGATCATTTGATTGAAAAACATATCGAAGATTTATTGATTGAAGAGACAGAAATAAAGAGGAAAATTCACGAATTGCACCTCCCAAAAATGGGTTTTATTTGGGACGAAGCCGGTAAGATGGAAGCTGCTAAAGAGTATGAAAAACAAGGTGGGAAAAAGCTGGTTGATAAGGCTAATGCGATACAGGAAGAAATGGACGCTCTGCTGGCTAAAGACGACTTTGCCGGCTTAAAAAAACTGATTGAAGACAACAAGATAAAATGCGCTGTAAGCGGTACCGCCAACTGGACGGATATCCGCCAGTTTAATCTCATGTTTTCGACCGAATTTGGGGCTACCGCTTCTGCAGAAGATGCAGACAGCAAGGTCTACCTACGGCCCGAAACAGCCCAGGGTATTTTTGTCAATTTCCTGAATGTGCAAAAAACCGGCAGGATGAAAATTCCCTTCGGCATTGCGCAGATTGGCAAGGCTTTCCGCAACGAAATTGTGGCCCGCCAATTCATTTTTCGCATGCGCGAGTTTGAACAAATGGAAATGCAGTTTTTTGTAAGGCCCGGCACAGAAGGCGAATGGTATAAATTCTGGAAAGAAGAACGCATGAAATGGCATCTTAGCCTCGGCACATCGCCGGAAAAATACCGTTTCCACGACCATATAAAACTGGCTCATTACGCCAAGGAAGCCTGCGATATTGAATACGATTTTCCCATAGGGTTTAAAGAAGTGGAAGGCATTCATTCAAGATCTGATTTCGATTTGACGCAGCACCAGCTGTACAGCAAGAAGAAAATGCAGTATTTTGACAATGATTTGGACAGCAACGGCAAGCCCTTTGGTAACTATATTCCGTACGTGATTGAGACATCAATTGGGCTTGACAGGATGTTTTTGCTGGTAATGAGCAATGCTTATGCGGAAGAAGATTTGGGTACAGCAGAAAAGCCAGACAGCCGGGTGGTATTAAGGTTTCCGCCCAAACTGGCGCCCGTAAAACTGGCCGTACTGCCGCTTACTAAGAAAGACGGCCTGCCAGAAATAGCACGCAGCATTATGGAAGAATGCAAGCTTTCTTTCCGGTGCTTCTACGAGGAAAAAGATGCCATCGGTAAGCGATACCGGCGGATGGATGCCATCGGTACACCTTATTGTGTTACGGTAGATCATCAAACCAAGGAAGACAATACGGTAACGATACGCTACCGCGACAGTATGGAGCAACAACGGATTCCTTTAAACAGTATCCGGCAAAGAGTAGTAGAAAACCTGTAACCAGGGTTTGATTTTCCTGTCAATTTCAAATAATTGTGTATAAGTACTCGATCTTTTCTAGAAAAAATACCTTTCTTTATACCAAATCAAATATTACTTTTGAGAGGTACCCATGAAAAACCATTAGAATCATCAAATTTGAACCCCTTATGCTTGCGTTCCTGGAAATATCAATCAACATTGTATTATTAACAATTATTGTTCTCGGCGCAGCGTCCTTTGGTTTTTTTATCAACGCGGCAAGGATCGCAAAACAAAAGGCAGCCATTTTGAAGCTAGAAACTGAAATGCTGCAGAACCATGCAGAAATCCTGCAACTTCAAAAAGAGCTTTCCGAAAAGGACAACCTCCATTCCAAAACACCCATTTTCTCTATTGCGGACAATGCTTCAGAATTATTGAAGGAGCAGGTGCCCGGCGCAAGGTTGTCTAAAAAAGTATCCGGCGGCGGCAAAGCCAGTTCCTAATAAGAAGAGCTTTTATTTCATAATAGTTTTCCATTAAGTGCTGCAATTTATTAGAGCACCTGTATACTATAAATAGTTTTACAGCGTATAATAAATATCCGATAAACCCTATAGAAAATGATCTTCACCCATCCTGTATTATTTAATATAATAGTAGTCCTTTTTATTGCATTCACCTCCGGCTGGCTGGTGTATGTACTGGCCACCAGGCACGCGGCCCAGTTAAGACGAAAGATGACGGCGCTTGAAAAAGAGAAAGAAAACCTACAGCGTCATACGCAACAACTGGAAGCCCAATTGCAACAACCTTACGACTTAAACAAAACACCCGTTATTTCACTTAGTACTGCGGTTAAACTGAATAAGACCAACGATTTGGGGCTTTAACCACCCCGAAGAGCAGAATCCGTTTTGCGGCTCAGCTCATTTCCATCATCTTCTGTAATTTCCTGGTAAGCACAAACAATACCAGCGAAGCGATGCCCGCCATAAAGACAAAAAGCATAAAAAACTCGTACAGGTTGTGCATCTGGTAACCCAGGAAAGAAGTAGTTTTTCCGTTGTTGGGGTACAATGAACTGAGCACCCCCGCCAGCTTATTGCCAAATGCATTGGCCGTAAACCAGATGGCCATCAGCAATGAAGAAAATTTTAAGGGAGACAATTTATTTACCAGCGACATGCCAATCGGCGACAGGCACAATTCTCCCATCGTGTGCAAAGCATACATCCCCGTAAGCCATATCATACTTACTTTAATACCCGGTTGTATATTGTTTACCCCTTTGGCAATCCACAAATACCCAAGCGCCAGCAGGAATAAACCAAGCGCCATTTTGGTAGGTGATGAAGGTTGTTTTTTGCCCAGCTTTAGCCAAAGCCATGCAAAGAAGGGTGCAAACAATACAACAAATGTGGAGTTGAGCGATTGGAACCAGCTGGCCGGTATTTCTTCTTTGCTTACATACGGCTGCCCGGTAGAAAAAAGATAAATATTTGCAGCGGCTATTGCAACAGCAAACAATGCCAGCAAGCCATAAACGGTATAGCGCAGTTCGGTATCAAATGCAGCAGCCAGGTTTTTCGCGGCTTTTTTATACAGCGTAAAAATAAACCAGAGCAATGCAGCAGACAAAACCACTACAACCCAGGTGGGTATTTTCAATCCAAGGTGGCGGTCCGTTTGTGCATCCGCAAAAATGGTTAGCGATGCGCCGGCCTGTTCAAAAGCCGCCCAGAAAAAAATCACAAAGAAGCAGACCACGAAAATGACACCCACTTTGTTTTTTTCAATATGGGTAAGTGTTTTATCAAAAAATATAATAGAGGGAATAATGACAATACAGGCGACCAGCAGGTAAAAAAGGTAATTGTATTTTGTGTCCAGGTACAACAGGCCAATACAGCCACTGGCCAGTATTGCCAGTCCAATAACCGTTACAATGGGCGACAACATTATCTTAGGACTGTTTTTGGGAACAAGCCCCAGAATATTGTTATTGGGGTCTGTTACATATTTATGCTGGTAAAGTTTTTGTACCAGTACGCTGATCAGCATGCCAACACCTGCTATCAGGAAGGCCCACCTGAAATCTGCCGGGTTGCCGGTATCGCCAAAAAGTCCGCAAACAAAGGGCCCCAGGGCGCCGCCGGTATTAATGCCCATGTAAAAAATAGTATAAGCAGCATCCTTGCGCAGATCGTTGGCAGGATACAGTTGCCCAACCAGCGAAGATATATTGGGTTTAAAAAATCCGTTGCCTGCAATCATTAAACCAAGGCCGGAGAAGTAAAGCAAGCCGGCTATATCTGGCGAAGACTTGTACAAAGTGCCACAGGCAAACAAAATAAATTCTCCAATGGCCATTACCAGGCCGCCTGCAATAATGGAACGCCGGTTACCCCAATACCGGTCTGCCATAAAACCGCCCAGCAAAGGAGTAAGATAGATAAGGCTGAGATAACTGCCATACAGATTAGAGGCAAAAGCCTGGTCGAACAGCAGGGCTTTTGTCATAAACAACATCAGCATGGCCCGCATGCCATAGAAATTAAACCGTTCCCACATCTCCGTCGCAAACAAAATATACAATCCTTTGGGATGTCCTTTTGGTGTAATGGCTTGTTCTGGCATAAATTTATTTTATCGTCTGCAGATGGTTTATGTACCAATGTACAGAGAATTAGTGAATGCCGTACACAACAAACTATAAATTTGACCTTAGTTTACGATATTTGCCACTCGTACATTTCAGTACATTGGTAGCGAATCATTTTTTATTTTTCAGGCTGAAACAAATCCATTCATGAAAATTCTATTGTTAGGTTCTGGTGGCCGGGAGCATGCCCTTGCATGGAAGCTGGTCCAAAGCAACAAGTGCAGCAAACTTTTTATTGCGCCCGGTAATGGCGGTACTTCAAGGTGTGGCCAGAATGTGCCCCTGTCGATTACAGATTTTGATGCCGTCGGTCAGTTTTGTATGCAGGAGCAAATTGAAATGGTAATTGTGGGGCCGGAAGACCCGCTGGTAAAAGGTATTGTTGATTACTTCCGGGCCGACGAAAAATTACAGGCAATCATGATCATCGGACCTTCACAGCATGCTGCCCAGCTGGAAGGAAGCAAAACTTTTGCAAAAGCTTTCATGCAGAAATATGGCATCCCCACAGCCGGCTACCGCGAGTTTGAGCTGGCCAATTATGAAGAAGGGGTGCGTTACATTCACCAGCACAGTTTACCGGTAGTACTAAAAGCAGATGGACTGGCCGCCGGCAAAGGCGTATTGATTTGCCAGAACCATATTGAGGCAGGCGCCGAGTTTGAACTGATGATACAAAGAAACAAATTTGGTGAAGCCGGCCGCAAAGTAGTGGTGGAAGAATTCCTGGAAGGGATAGAACTGAGCATGTTTGTACTCACAGACGGAAAAAATTATGTGTTGTTGCCGGAAGCAAAAGATTACAAACGCATTGGCGAAGGCGACAAAGGGCTAAACACAGGCGGAATGGGCGCAGTAAGCCCGGTACCTTTTGCAGACGATGTGTTTATGCAAAAAATAGAAGATAATATTGTGCGGCCCACCATTGAAGGTTTGCAGAAGGAAAACATGGATTACAAAGGTTTTGTTTTTATCGGCATTATTAAAGTGGGGGAGGAGCCTTTTGTAATAGAATACAACTGCCGCCTGGGTGATCCTGAAACTGAAGTGGTGATACCAAGACTGAAAAACGACCTGGTTGATTTATTTACCAGCACAGCCAGGCAACAACTGGACAGTGTGAAAATTGAATGCGACGATCGCTACGCCTGTACCGTTATGGCCGTAAGCGGCGGTTATCCCGGAGAGTTTGAAAAAGGTTACGAAATAGAAGGAATGGAAAAGGAAACCGGCCCGGACAGTCTTATTTTTCATGCCGGCACACTCAGCGCCTATGGTTCTGTGCTTACCAACGGTGGCCGGGTGTTTTGTGTTACATCTTACGGAGAATCGGTAACCGAAGCAGCAGAAAAATCAATGGAAGTACTGGAGCAGGTACATTTTGAAGACATGTATTTCCGAAAAGATATCGGTTACGAATTTGCGTAAAAATATAAGTTGATAGTATTTAGATCGCTGGTGGCTGAAACATCGCGTGCACCTGGAACCATGAACTAAAAACTAAGGACTATTTATGCATTACAGCGATTACCTGCAAACTGATAAGATCCTCAATGCACAGTTTCCCGAAAGCGATAAACTACAGCTTCCGGCACATGATGAAATGCTTTTCATCATCATTCATCAAACGTATGAATTGTGGTTTAAACAATTGCTGTATGAAACCGGATCGGTAAGCAGCATAATGCTGAAGCCTGCGTTGAACGACAATTCGCCTGAACTGCAAACGGTGGTGCACCGGCTGGCAAGGTGTGTAACCATTTTAAAATTGCTGGTGCAGCAGGTAGACATCATGGAAACCATGACGCCCATGGATTTCCTGGACTTCAGGGACATGCTGCGTCCTGCGTCCGGTTTTCAGAGCGTACAGTTTAAATTGCTGGAAGCCCGCCTGGGGCTTCGTTTTGAAGACCGTCACGGAAAAGGTTATTATACTTCGCAATTGCGCAGTAGTGAGACGGAGATTGTAAAAAACGCCGAACAGGAAACTTCGCTGCTGCAACTGGTAATCCAGTGGCTGGAAAGAATGCCTTTTTTTGACGAAGCAGAAAACTGGCTGCATTTCACAGGCGCCGCCGGAACTACCGCTGAAGTACAACCGGAAATGCATGTTTACTGGAAGGCTTACCGGGAATGTTACAAAAACAGCCTTGCCGGTAATGAATCCGGCAACCTGGAAATATTTGACACCGTATTTTTTCAGGATGAAAACGGGAGCCGGCAGTTGTCTGCAAAAGCCGGCCGTGCAGCCCTGTTTATTATGCTGTACCGGGGTTACCCGGTATTGCAGCTGCCATTTCAGCTGCTGAACAATTTGCTGGAAATGGATGAACAGCTGAGCACCTGGCGGTACCGGCACATGAGTATGGTGCACCGCATGATAGGAAAGCGCATAGGCACCGGCGGTAGTACCGGCAAAGAGTACCTGGCAGCCGCACTGAACAAACATTATATATTTAAAGAACTGGCCGAACTTACTAGTTTTTTAATTGAAAGAAGAAGATTACCACAGTTGCCTTTGGAAATGGAAAGGCGGCTGGGGTTTATACATTGATTAAAACCGGCAGGTTGTTTGCAGTGTTTATTTTAACTAACAGTAATGGACAATCTTTTTTATGATAGGGGGCAGTAAAGCAGTCGGACAGGGCTCAAAAAAGGGTGTTTTAAGGGCCCCAAAAGGGCCGTTTCGGGCAAAGGAAAACGACCCGGAAGCGGCCAATAATCAAAATACATGCATGCATTTCCACAATATTCGTCTTTTAAGGCACGTTTAACAAAGGTGCAAATCTGAAAATAAACCTTGATTGGCAAGCACTTGGCTTTGTTTATTCGAATAATTTCCTTCAATTTTGCACCCATTATATCCTGTACAAAATCTGAGACTGAAACACATGGGACTTTTTAATTTTTTTACGCAAGAGATAGCCATTGACCTGGGTACTGCTAACACCCTTATCATATACAACGACGAAGTGGTAGTAAACGAGCCTTCTATTGTGGCCCTGAACCGGAACAACCCCAAAGACGTGCTGGCCGTGGGTAAGAAGGCATTGATGATGCATGAGAAAACCCACGAAAGCATCCGTACGGTGCGTCCGCTGAAAGACGGTGTGATAGCGGATTTTAACGCCGCCGAGCTGATGATACGGGAGATGATCAAGATGATCCATCCCAAAAAACCCCTGTTTCCCCCCAGCTGGCGTATGATGATTTGTATCCCGTCCTCGATCACCGAGGTGGAAAAGCGTGCAGTAAGAGACAGTGCAGAACAGGCCGGCGCCAAAGAAGTATACCTGCTGCATGAACCCATGGCAGCCGCCCTGGGTATCGGCATCGATGTGGAAGAACCGGTTGGCAACATGATTATTGACATTGGCGGCGGTACCACCGGTATTACCGTTATCGCCCTGGCTGGTATTGTTTGCGATCAATCCATCCGCATAGCAGGTGATGAATTTACTGCTGATATTATGGAGGCCCTGCGCCGCTACCATAGTCTTTTGATTGGTGAACGTACGGCCGAACAAATCAAGATCAACATCGGCGCTGCCATGAAAGACCTGGAAAATCCGCCCGAAGACATCCCGGTAAATGGACGTGACCTGGTAACGGGTATACCCAAACAAATTATGGTGAGCTTCCAGGAAATTGCCGAAGCACTGGATAAAAGTATTTTCAAAATTGAAGAAGCCATCCTGAAAGCACTGGAAACGACTCCCCCGGAGCTGGCAGGCGATATTTACCGCCGCGGCTTATACCTTACAGGTGGTGGTGCGCTGTTGCGTGGGCTGGACAAGCGTTTGAGCCAGAAGATTAAACTACCGGTGCACATTGCAGATGATCCGCTGAAAAGCGTGGTTCGTGGCACAGGCCTTGCGCTAAAACATTATGACAGGTATCCTTTTGTTATGAGATAAAAAATTAAGCACAAAGCCGGACCCAGTTCCTGGCTTTGTGCTTTAACTTCAAACTTCTTTCCGTGCGAAATATATTTCTCTTCATCAGAAAATTTTCCAATTTTCTGTTCTTTCTGGTGTTGCAGATAATCTCCCTTTATTTTCTTTTTACGTACAACAAGTTTCATGAAGCTGCTTTTATGGATGTAGCGGGGGAATTTACGGGACGGATTAGCCAAAAATTCAACAATGTTCAATATTATTTCCAGCTGAAGAGTACCAACGACTCGCTGCTGAAGCAAAATGCCCATCTCCTGAACCTGCTCCGCCAGGATTACGAAGCAGCGGATACCGCAGCAAAGTTTTTTACGGATACACTGCGGGTCGATTCCCTGCTCACCATCCAGCGGTTTAAATATTACGATGCTAAAATTGCAGGCAATTTCACGAGCACACAAAACAATTACTTTACCATTCACCGCGGTACCAACCAGGGCTTGCCCAAAAGCAAAGACTGGGGTGTCATCAGCCCTAACGGAATTGCCGGCAGGGTGGTTTCTGTGGGCGATAATTTTTCGGTGGTTATGAGTGTATTGCACAAGCAGTTTAAAGTAAACTCAATGCTTAAAAAGGGAGGCGAAACCGGCCCTGTTTCATGGGAAGGCGAAGGTTCACAATACCTCACGCTTGTCAATATTCCCAAAAGTGCCAAAGTGGCCAAAGGCGATTCTGTAGTAACCAGCAATGTTTCAGATATCTATCCGCCGGGCATTATGGTAGGCACCATTGCCGAAATTATAGACGACAAAAGCAGCAATTTTTTTATCCTGAAATTGAAACCCGCCACCAATTTTTCGAGTCTCCAGTTTGTTTATGTGCTGGAAGATTTGCAGCGGGATGAGCGTCAGAAATTAGAAGATCCCATTAAGAAAGGTAAATGAGTACACTCGTTAAAAATATCATCCGTTTTGCCTTGTTTATACTGATACAGGTTTTTGTACTGCACCAGGTACCGGTACTGCATAAATTCATCACACCTTACCTGTATTTTCTTTACGTTATCTGGCTGCCATTTGGTATGGGCCGTAGCCTGTTGATGCTGGTGTCGTTCGTATTTGGACTAACCCTCGATTATTTTTTAAAAACACCCGGCTTGCACGCGGCCGCCTGTGTGCTGGTAGCCTATGTAAGGCCTTTTCTAATCAACCTGCTGATACGCCAGGAAGGCGATGAACAGAATTATGCTTCTCCTTCCATCGTTAGTATGGGATGGGCCCCTTATTTTATGATGGTGTTTATATTAACACTGCTGCACCATGGCTACCTCGTATTTTTAGAATGGATGCAGTTTGGCACTTTCCTCTATTTCCTGGGAAAAGTGCTGGCTACTACCGGTGTAAGTATGCTGCTGATACTAATAACAGAACTCTTGTTTTTCAGAAAAGAAAAATTCCGCACCAATACAGTGTAATCTTGAGTCGTGAGGCGTCAATCGGATGATCTTAAATTTGGTTTGGCATAATGATAATAATCAGGGCTGTTATGCAATAAGGAACTCAGGTTTCACGGCTCACGATAAAAAAATAAATGTTTATACTTCCACAATAAAATAGTTCGTTTCTTCATTCGTATTTTGCACTCCGTAATTCCCCTTTCTAACTATGTCTGTTTTCAATCAGTCGCGCAGCAACATTATCAGGCTTATTTTCCTGGGCGTCTTTTTCATTATCCTCGGTCAACTTATCAACCTGCAGCTTTTTTCAGACAAGTACAAGGCGGCAGCCATGAACAATGCGCTGTTTGCAAAAGTGGTTTATCCCGACAGGGGTATTATATATGACCGGAAAGGGAAAGCCATTCTGAACAATACCATTATGTACGACCTGGTGGTAACGCCCAACCAGGTGAAAAGCATCGATACAGTGGCGCTTTGCAGCCTGCTGGGTATTGATACAGCTGAATTTAAACAGCGTATGGTGGATGCCGTATTCAAGAATACCAAATTCCGCCCCTCTGTTTTTGAAGACCTGCTACCACCTGCTTTGTATGCCAAGCTGGATGAAAATATCTGGAAATTTCCCGGCTTCGACCTGGTGGAAAGACCCGTAAGACAGTACCCTTTTAACGCCGCTGCACATATTATGGGTTATGTGGGTGAAGCCGATTCGTCCGTTATTAAAAGATCAAGTGGGTTTTACCGCCTGGGCGATTATGTGGGCAGAAGCGGCCTGGAACAATATTACGAAAACGTGCTAATGGGCAGGCGCGGCGTCAAATACATTATTAAAGACAACAAAAACCGCCTGCAGGGAAGCTATGAAAAAGGAAAGTATGATACGGCAGCCCTTGCCGGCAGGGGATTGCATACTTATATGGATGTGGAATTGCAGCAGCTGGCAGAAAAATTAATGAGCAATAAAGTGGGCGCAGTAGTTGCCATTGAACCTAAAACCGGCGGTATAGTGGCCATGGTTTCGGGACCCAATTTCGATCCCAATTTATTGACTGGTCCAGAAAAACAGGAAAACTTCAACAAGCTATTCCGCGATGTTAGCAGCCCCCTGTTAAACCGTGCCATCAAAGGCCAGTATCCACCGGGCTCTACCTATAAACCATTGGGCGCTTTGATTGCGCTGGACGAAGGCGTAATCAATCCCAATTATGGTATTGGCTGCGGAGGTGCTTACAACGGATGCAACCGACCAGTAAAATGTACAGAGCACTGGGCCGGGCATGCACGCAATTTGCGGATAGGTTTGTCCTGGTCCTGCAATTCCTTTTTCAGCAGTGTATTCAGGATGACTGTAGACAATCCCCGATACCGCAATCCCCGCAAGGGCCTGGAAGAATGGAGCAAATACATGAATGCATTTGGCTATGGCCACCGGCTGGGTGTAGATTTACCCAGCGAAGACGGGGGAAACATACCCGATACGGTTGCATATGACAAAGAATACCGCGGCCAGTGGAATTCATGCACCATGGTAACCCTGGGTATTGGCCAGGATAAGATGACGGCAACGCCCATCCAGATTGCCAACGCCATTTCTATCGTTGCCAATAAAGGCTATTACTATATACCGCATTTTGTAGAAAAGATTGATGGCGAGACAAAAGACGACACCGCGGTGTTAAACCGTTACCGGTATAAACATGAAGTATTGACCCATATACCCGACAGTTCTTACGAAGCGGTAATTGATGGCATGGAAGGGGTAATGACGGTAGGTACCGGAAGGTTATTACCCAAAATACCCGGCATCAATGTATGCGGTAAAACGGGTACGGCCGAAAACTTTCATAAACTCGTGAAACAAAAAGACCATTCAGTTTTTGTATTGTTTGCGCCACGGGAGGATCCTAAAATAGTAATTGCAGTAGTTGTACAAAATGGTGGTTTTGGCGCTGCTGCTGCCGGCCCCATTGCCAATCTGCTGCTGGAGAAATACCTGACAGACAGTTTAAGGGCAGACAGTAAAAAAGAAGTGGAGCGTGTAACGGCCATCAACCTTATTCCCAAATATTTTGCGTCCGAACAATACACCGCAGATTCGCTGCGTGCATTCAACTATTTTAAGATTACAAAAGATACCAGTGCCATTAAAAAGTTCTTACGCAGGGCAAAACCCGACACAATGCCGGCCCAAGCTCCGGCAAAAGACAATAACAATAAAGGACCGCTAACAGTAAATAGCCCTGCATTGAAACCAAAAACGGCTATGAAAGGCCGAAAACCATTTACAAACGCCTGATAAATGAGCCAAAGGAACCCTGCAATATCAAAAGGCGCTGATCCATTGCTGATATGGTTGTACATCATACTGGCATCCATTGGCGTGCTCAGCATTTTTGCGGCAACTTATAAAGAAGGTGATGATGTTATCAAAAGTTTTTTGTCGCTTAAAACAGACTATAGCCGGCAGGCATTGTTTTTTATCATCTCAGGTGTGTTTGCCACATTTATCCTGTTAACAGACAGTAAATTTTTTACCGCAACGGCTAATTTATTTTATGCAGCTGGCATTGTATTGATGTTGCTGGTGTTTCCGTTTCACAGCGATATCAAGGGTACAAAATCGATCATTAAATTTGGAAGCGCCATCCAGCTGCAGCCTGCAGAGCTTTGTAAATTATTTGTGAACCTGGCACTGGCCAAATACCTCTCAAGGGTAGAAACAGATTTTAAGAAAACAACTTCACAACTGATAGCGGCGGCCATTGCCGTTACGCCTGCCATACTCAGCATTGCACAAAGTGAAACCGGGCTGGCCCTTGTTTATTTTTCTTTTTTCCTGGTGATGTTTCGCGAGGGTTTGCCTGCGGCGATACTGGTGGTTGGCTTTTCGCTGGGGATACTGGTAGTGGCTACGCTAACTGTGCCGCCCAATACGCTGGCCATTGCACTTACCATCATTGCGGCCATCACCATATACTTTATGCGCAGACAAATAAAGAGAAGCAAGGAAATGCTGGCTATCATAGTGGTGATTTGGTTTGCCTGCGTGGGCATCCAGCGCTTTGCTGTGCCATTTGCGTTTAAGCATGCATTTAAAACCTACCAGGTAGAAAGAATTTACAGTATGCTGGGTAAGGATGTGCCGGAAGATTATATAAAAAAGGGAGCAGAGCAGGAAGATCCTGAAAAGGCCAAAAAGAATAAAGAAGCGGGCGATTACAATGTGAAGCAGAGTAAAATTGCCATTGGCAGCGGCGGTCTTTTTGGTAAAGGGCTTTTAAAAGGTACCCAAACAAGAAATGGATTTGTACCGGAGCAACGCACCGATTTTATTTTTTGTACCATTGGAGAAGGCTTTGGTTTTATAGGTAGCTTTACCTTGTTGTGTATTTACCTGTTGCTGATCATGCGCATTGTAACCGTTGCCGAACGGCAGCGAAGCGTGTTCAGCCGTTGTTATGCGTACGGCGTGGCTTCTGTTATATTCTTCCACATTACTATCAATATTTGCATGACCATTGGCCTTGCGCCTGTTATTGGTATCCCACTGCCTTTTATCAGTTACGGGGGTACGGCTTTGCTCACATTTACCATGTTATTGTTTATCCTTATCAGGCTGGATGCGGACCGCCAGATGGTACTGCGTTAAAATAGTATTGAGTATTCAGACAAGGCGCTATCCGCGTGTTTGAATATTTTATACTATCCCGACGCTTCGGGACTATATACTAAATTTGCTGCATGAAAATTATTCCGCTGAGTGAAGGCGCTTTTACCATCGATAAATCAAAACTTTTTGTACCCTTCGATACCAATGCAGATGATCTGCAGCAGCGTCCGGTGGGCAGTTTGCTGGTAGAAGTGCAGCCCTTTATTGTTGTAACTGCTGAAGATGTGCTGTTGATGGATACAGGTCTTGGGTTTGAGCAGGAAGGCGTTTTACAAATTCACCAAAACCTTATGCAAGCGGGTATTAATCCATCAGAGATCACCAAAGTGCTGATGAGCCACCTGCATAAAGATCATGCGGGGGGTATCAGCAAAAAAAATACCAGCACTGGCAGGCTTGAAATTGCATTTCCACAGGCAACGTATTATGTACAAAGAAAGGAATTGGCATTTGCACTTGAAAAGGGCCTGCCGTCTTATATACCTGCAGAACTGGAATGTCTTGCCACCGCGTCCAACGTCCATTTCCTGGATGGCAACGGAGTGATTGATGGTTATATAAAACATGAAGTAACGGCAGGGCATAGTCCCTGTCACCAGGTTTTCTGGATGGTGGATGGCGGCGAAAAAGTTTTTTTCGGGGCCGATGATGCGCCGCAACTGGGGCAAATGAAAAATAAGTTTGTTGCCAAATATGATTTTAACGGCAAGAAGTCTATGGA
>Ga0209069_10000089_pt1 | contig 31238 bp, 32 predicted proteins | sample Str013_2_FD_187202 | JGI IMG/M metagenome (GOLD analysis project Ga0209069, IMG submission 187202) | Freshwater sediment microbial communities in response to fracking from Pennsylvania, USA - Straight Creek_MetaG_SC_2013 (SPAdes) (version 2) | ecosystem: Environmental > Aquatic > Freshwater >...
AGATCCCGGCCGAGCCGCACCAGCAGCGCAATCCCGATGAGGATCGGCGGCGCGGCCAGCGCCACATGCGCGAGCGAGCGGTCGACCAGCGAGCCCATCAGCCAGAATACGATCTCGACCGACGCGAACGGATTTTTCGACAGGTTCAGGGCGAGCGAGGTCAGCGCCCCGGCGAGGCTGGTCACGGCCGTGCCGGCGAGGATCAGCGTCAGGGTCTTGCCGCCCTGCCCCGCGAGCGCGAGCACCAGCAATACGGCGAGCCCTGCGCCGATCAGCCCCGCCAGCGGCAGCGCCAGCGCGAACGCGGCCACGGTCCCGGTGTGGATCGCCAGCACCGCCCCGAGCGCTGCCCCGCCCGTCGCGCCGATCAGCCCCGGCTCCGCCAGCGGATTACGCAGGTAGCCTTGCAGCGCCGCACCGCTGGCGCCGAGCGCCGCGCCGATCAGTAGGCCGAGCAGCGCCCGTGGCAGCCGGATCTCCCGCACGATCAGGGCGGCAGCTGTGTTGCGCGCGTCCGCGCCCGGCAGCAGTGACCCGATCACATCGCCAAGACCAAGATGCGCCGGCCCGACGCCCAGCGAAACCAGCAGCAACGCCAAGGTGACGCCGGCGAGCGCATACGGCAATCCAGAGCCTGGCCGCCACGCCAGCTGCCGTTTCAGCCGGCCGGCCATTGGCATCAGGCTCACCGGCGCCCCCCGATCCGCGCACGTAAAGCGGCAAGCTGCTCCACGACCTCGATGGTTCGCGGGTTGGCGCACAGCCACAGCGGCGCCGCGATCTGCACAGTTGCTACGCGCTCGATCAGCTGGCGCAGCGCCGGATGACGCAAGTTATCTGCCGCCACCGAGCGGTACGTGTCGGGCGTCGCATCGAGAATGATCAGCTGCGGCGGATTCGCCACCAGCGCCTCGAGCGGCAGGGCCGCATCGCCCGCGAGGCCGCGCTCGCCGGCGAGGTTACGATAGCCCGCCGCTGTCAGCACCGCATCCGACAGCGAGCCTCTGCCGGCGGTGAGCCCATTGACCTGATAGACGAGCGCCGTCGGCCGGGTGCCCGTCACGCTCGCCGCAACGCGTGCGAGGCGCTGCTCCAGCTCCGCGATCATGGCCCGCCCACGGCCGGCCTCACCCACGGCGGCCGCGATCGTATCGATCGCGATGTAAAGCTCGCCGAAGCTGCTGGCATAGGGCACGCTCAGCACATCGCGGCCGAGCCGCCGCAGCATGGCGACGGTGGCGGTCGAGGTGTAGGCATCGAGGATGACGAGATCGGCATCGAGGCTCAGCACCTCCTCCGCCGCGGCATGCACCAGTGGCAAGCCTTCCGCGTCCTTCGCCGCCGCCGAGGTCAGCGGATCGACGGCGAGAAAGCTCAAGGCACGGATGCGGCGCCGGTCCACCAAGGCCTGCAGCAGCTGATCGGTGCAGACACTGAGCGAGACGATCCGCTGCGGCGCGGCGGATGCGGGTGGCCCGCACAGGCACGCCGCCAGCAAAAGCATCACGCCCCGCCGACCTGCGATCTCACGGCTTTGCTGATTTGATCGCATCGTCCGCGCTCAGTTTCACTTTCACACCCGCGTAAGCGGCAATGCCGGCGGTATTGAAACCATAGACCTCCTGATAGTGCTGGTTGAGCAGGTTTTCGACGCGGCCGAAGATCTCGACGCCCTTCTGCACCTCGTAGGAGCCGGCGAGTGTCAGATTCCAATAGGCATCGAGCGACACCCGTTCCTGCGCGAAGGTATCGGCCCGGAACGCGGTATCGATCATCTGGCCATTGTAGATCGCGGCGAGGCGCACGTTGCCGCGTCCCTGATCGAATGCATAGTTGAGATCGACGCGGCCGGAATGGGGCGGCCGCCGCACCTCGTGCAGCCCGGACGGGTCCTCCGCGTCGAGGAAGGTATAGGCGGTGCCCAGCGTCACATACGGCGACAGCTTGAACCGGCCCGATAGCTCGATGCCCTGCCGCAGGCTTTCTCCCTGCAGATTGACCGGCGTTTCGACCGGGAAGCCGACCGTCGAAATCTTGTTGGCGACATCGGCGTGGAAGTAGGTGGCGTCGAGCACGGCGCGCCCTTTTGCCAGCGTGAACTCCATCCCTGCATCCCAGCCGAGCGAGCGCTCCGGCTGCAGGCCGGGATTGCCCCTGAAGAAATTGGGATTGAAGCCGAACTGCTGGAACATGGTCGGCAGGCGCACGCCGGTGCCGACGCTCGCGTGCGGGCGCAGCCCATCGGGCAGCCTGAGCGAGGCGGACGTGCGCCAGGTCGTAAAGTCGATGAACGTGTCGGGTGCATCGTGGCGAACGGCGGCGGTGACATCGAGCCTGCCGGCGAATTCTCCCCGGTACTCTCCCGCCACCGCCAGCCGCTGCCGCTCGTGCGTCGGGCCATCGATGAAGATCGGGAAAAACGGGTCGGGAAAATTATCGAACGCGTGGAAGCTTTCCTTCTCCTTCTCGACGAGCCCGGTCACCGTATGCTTGGCACCGAACAGCGCCGGCGTGTCGAAGCGATAGGTGGCAAGATAGGCGTAGGTGAAAGTCTCGCCGCGGTTCTCGGTGAACCCCGGGGACGCCGACAGGTCATAGTCTTTCAGGTCCGTCGACTTGTAGCTGGCGCGCAACACGTGGGTCAGCTTGCCGTCGAGCATGTCCCATTTGAGATTGGTGCCGGCGATCCAGGTATTGGAGGCGGAGTGCGACGCCTCGTCGATGGCGGTGGCGAGTGCCCCGGGTGCGCCGCCGCTGCCGCCGAACCCGTCGCGATCCACCTGCTTGTTCATGTTGCGGGCGGTGACGTCCAGCGAAACCGTATCGGTCAGCATCACGCCGCCCTTGAAGCTGAACGTGCCGAGCTTGGAGCCGTCCTTCTCGCTGCCGAACGGGGAGATGTTGAAGCCGGTGCTGTCCCGCTCATGGTACGAGATGGCGATATGGGCTTTGTCATTACCTCCCGAGAGCGCGACCGCCGCATCCTTGGTGCCGAACGCGCCGAATTCCGTCTTCGCCGTGACGGTCAGCGGCCCCTTGCCGGTCTTGGTGATGATGTTGATCACCCCGCCGAGCGCGTTGGCGCCGTAAAGGCCGCTCGAAGGGCCACGGATCACCTCGATCCGCTCGATGTCCTCCGCCGACATGTCGGAGAAATCGAACTCGCCTGTGCTCGGATCCTTGACATCGATGCCGTCGATGAGGACCGTCGTATGATAGGCCTCGGCGCCACGGATGCGGACCTCGGTGGCGCTGCCGGGTGTGCTGGTGCGGTTGACCTCGACGCCCGGCAGGCTGCGCAGCGCGTCGGCGGCGTAGCGCACCTGCTGCTGGCGCAAATCCTCGCCCGTCACGACGGTGACGGACACGCCGAGCCGGTCAGTGGTCACCGCACCATCGAAGGTCGACTGGCCGGCTGCGTTCGCCGACCCGGTCGTGTCGGCCGGCGCCGGGTTTGCCGTACCCGGCTCGCCCGCCGCTCCGTCGGTGCCGCTCGCAGCCGGCCGGCGCGCCGGCGCGTCATCCCCCTGCGCGTCCTGCCGCCGACGCATCACGGCGGGCTTGGTCTGCAGCGTAGCGCCTTCCACCACGATGTCCGGCAGCACCGTGGCCCCGGCTGCTGCCGCGCCGGCCGTGCCCGTTGCCGTTTGTGCCGACGCCGATCCGCTCGATATGGCGCACGCCAGTCCGATATAAAGTCCACGCATTGCGTCCTCCGCAGCCGCTGTGGCCGGGGAAGCGAACCGCACACGCAATGAGCAGTGATCCGCGGCTGCACTGCCGCGCCGAGAACGTGCCGCTGACGTCCGCGGCGCATCGTTGGCCGCAGGCGCTTGCCCGTTCCCGATCCCGAAAACTAAGTGATGTCGATCCTGCCCGCGATCATGTCCGTGTCGCACCCCAACCGTTTCCGATCAGCCGCCGCTACGGACATCCGTTCCCGCGCGCGCCCCGCACGCCGGATGGGCGACCCGCGCTGGCAGGTCTCCTGGCTCGCGGCTCGAACGCCTGCCCCGGCCTTCCCGAAGCGCTTCGGCCGCATGGCCTGGCGCATCAGTGGCAATTTGGGGCCGGCTCGCCGCTTACAGTTGCGGGGGCAGCCCGGGCATTGAAGGTACGCCGGTGTGGCGAGTCCTTCTTACCCGTGTTCCCTTTTCACCTGCCGGACAACGTCCGGACAGGAACCAGCACGATCCGGCTAACAAGCAAACCACGGCCGTCCCCGTCAAGCGCTTTCGCCTGGCGTGTTCCAGTTGTGCAAGAAGTGGCCCCGGTCCCGACCGGTCTGCGCTCGATGGACTCGGGCGGAGAGCGAAGGCTGCCTTGCGAACAAACGTTTTACCGCTTATAACAATCTGCAAAACTTCTGCGCATCATCATGAAATTGAATAGCCGAGAACGACATTGGCACGGGCAAAGAAGCGAAAAGAGACCGGCGAGGCGACGCGCGAGCGGATCCTGGTGACCGGCGAGCGGCTGATGGCCGAGCGGGGCCTGGATGGCGTCAGCCTCAGGGAGCTGACCAGTCTGGCGGATGTCAATCTCGCCTCGGTGCACTATCACTTCGGCTCGAAGGAGGAAGTGCTGGCCGAGGTGTTCGCGCTGCGGGCCAAGCCGCTCGCGGAGCGGCGTCTGGAGATGCTGGCGGCGGTGCGGCGGGAGGCGGATGGCCGTCCCGTGCTCGAGGATGTACTCGATGCATTCCTGCGTCCCTCGCTCGAGATCGCACGGCAAGAGGGCGGCGAGCATTTCCTGCGCTTGCGTGCGAGACTCGCCTATGAGCGCAACGAGACCAGCCGGGCGATCCTGGCGGAAGCCTTCGACCGGTCGAGCGCCGCGTTTCTGGCGGCGCTGGGCGAGGCGCTGCCGGAGCTGCCGAAACTGGACCTCTACTGGCGGTTCCACTTCATGCTCGGCGCCATGTCGTACACGATGGCGAATCCGGGCCGCATCCAGTCGCTGACAAAAGACGTCTGCGATGCGGGCGACATGGAAACGGCGCTGCATTACATGATCCCGTTCCTGATTGCCGGCTTCACATCCCAGCCGCTGGCCGGCAATGGCATGGCAGCGCCGGCCGCCGAGCGAAACGCCGGCAAGAAGCCGGCCACGCGGGCCAAGCGCAAGGCCGCGGGCGACTGAAATCCAAGCGGAGGGGATACGCGGCACGGCGGATGATCGCCGGATGATTCCAATTGAATCCAGATAGTGCGTCCCGCGCCGGAATGTGCCAGCCTCAACCCTCATTCATCGATTAACGGGCCTGACGGGCGCCGATCGCGGTGCGTGAGGCGTCCCGAAAGCTCTGAATTGTGAAACAGTGGGAGTTGCGATGAAATACGCGGATCGGCCGCAGCGCAAGCTGAGCAGGAAGGACGTCGAGGAGACGGCGGACCGGCTGAAGAACTGGGGCAAGTGGGGCAAGGACGATCACGTCGGCACGCTCAACTATACCACGGGCGAGGATATCGTCCGCGCCTGCCAGCTGGTGAAAAAGGGGCGCGTGTTCTCGCTGGCGCTCAACTACGACAACACGGGTCCGCAAGGCGGCAAGACCAAGTTTCCGCCGGTCGGACGGTTCAATACCGTGCACACCATGCTGCGCACCGGCACCGACGCCTACTCGGGCGTGCTCGACAAGCGCGGCATCCGTTCCGCAGACGATCTGGTGGTGATGCCGCTGCAGTGCGGCACGCACTGGGACGGTCTCGGTCATATCTTCTACGGCAACCACATGTGGAACGGCTACGACTGCCGCGAGGTGTCCTCGTTCGGGGCGGCCAAGGGCGGCATCGAGCACACCAAGGAGAAAATGGTCGGGCGCGGCGTGCTGCTCGACATGGCGCGGCACCTGAAGATGGACCGGCTGCCGGATGGCTTTGCCATCAGCAACGAGATGCTCGACGGCTGCGCCAAGGAGCAGGGCGTCAGCGTCGGCCGCGGTGACTACCTGCTGTTCCGGACCGGGCAGATGGAGGAGCGGCAGGCAGCCGGCAGCTGGGACGGCTATCCGGGCGGCGATGCGCCCGGCCTCGCATTCGAAACGCTGGACTGGCTGCAGAAAAAACAGGTAGCGGCGGTCGCCTGTGACACCTGGGGCGTCGAGGTGCGGCCGAACGAGACCGAGGACGCGAACCAGCCCTGGCACTGGATCTGCATCCCGATCATGGGGCTGACCATGGGCGAGATTTTCAAGCTCGATGCACTCGCCAAGGACTGCGCCGACGACAAGGTCTACGAGTTCCTGTTCGTCGCGCAGGCGCTGCCGATCACCGGCGCGGTCGGCTCGCCGACCAATCCCTTGGCGATCAAATAGGATCGGCGCCTCGCAACCTGTGTTCTTCCTCTCCCGTCCGTCACGGGGAGAGTTACGATGAGCGCAGAAGGCGCGCATGGATGGATGAAGGGCGTATGTTGAACAGTTCGAGCAGCATTTCCCGCCACACCCACCCCCGCTGTCATCCCCCGGTGCGCCAGCATCCGGGGGATCCAGTACTCCTGAACCGTCCAGGGTTACTGGATCCCCCGGACGCGCTGTCGTGCGAATGGCCCGCGGCCCGCCGCGCGCCGGGGGATGACAGGCTTTTGTTTGGGCGGCGGCACGTCGGGGTTCTTTCAGAGTAGATTTCCCCGGGAGTTTGCGATTGAAGCCGGAAAAACGGGAGGACATTCATGTCGTGCTTGCATCTGGCCCGTCGGGCGCTGTTGTCGGCGCTCGGCCTGCTCGCAGTGACCTTGCCACCGGCGCCGGCCTCGGCGGCTGCCGACAAGGTGCGCATCGCACTGCAGTTCGGCATGCCGTTCGTGCCGTTCTACGTCGCGGAGTCGGAGGGCCTGTTCAAGAAGCACCTCGCCGCCGCCGGGGCGGGTGGCGTTGCGGTCGAGCTGCCGCGCATCAGCGGCTCCGCCGCGCTCAACGACGCCATGATCTCCGGCTCGGTCGACATGGCGGTATACGGCATCACCGGCCTGATGATTGCCTGGGACCGGACCCGTGGCGGGGCGAGTGCCGTGATCGGGCTTGCCGGCGTCACCAGCGCCCCGGCCAAGCTCGTCACGCTGCGGCCGGACCTGAAGTCCGTGCGTGATCTCAATCCGAGCGACCGGGTCGCAATTCCGGCGCTGATTTCCTACACCGGCTTCGTGCTGCGCATGGTTGCGGAAAAGGAGTTCGGCAAGACCAACGCGCTCGACTCCTATCTCGTCGCGATGGCGCATCCCGACGCGATGAACGCGCTCATCGGCAAGAGCGAGATCACGGTCCACGTCGCGCTGGCGCCGTTCTACGACTGGGAGTTGAAGCAGCCCGGCGCTCACGTCATCCTCAACACCAACGACGTGCTCGGCAAGGCGACCACGTTCGCGCTCGGCGTGCGGCAGGGCTATGCGGAGGCGAACCCCCCGGTCATGAAGGCGATCATCGCAGCGCTCGACGAGGCCAACGCCCTGATCAAGCAGGACGCCAGGCGTGCCGCCGAGATCTATCTGAAGAACGAGCCGTTGAAGCAGATGGACGCCGCCTTCATCGCCGAGGTGATCGGTGCTCCCGACAACATCTATGCGACCGATATCTGGGGCACCACCAAATTCACCGATTTCCTGGTGCGCACCGGCGCCATGAAAACGAAACCTGCCAGCTGGAAGGACCTGTACCTGCCCTATATCCACGACCGGCCCGGCGATTGATCGCCGGCAGATTTCACAATCCGTATTGCAGATTTTTGGAGCGCATCATGTCGACACCGACCATTCTGAGCTGCGCCGTCACCGGCAACCTGACGACGCTCGCGCAGCATCCGGGGCTGCCCTGCACGCCCGAGCAGATCGCCAAGGCGTCGATCGATGCGGCGAAGGCCGGCGCGGCCATTGTTCATATTCACGTGCGTTATCCGGACGGCCGGCCCAGCATGGAGCTGGCGCACTACCGCGAGGTGGTGGAACGCATCCGGGCGAGCGAGACCGATGTGCTCGTCAATCTGACCACGGGGCCCGGCCAGCGGTTCGTGCCGAGCCCGGACGACCCCAAGCTGGCGGGCCCCGGCACCACGCTGATGCGGCCGGAGCCGCGCGTCGAGCATGTGGTCGCGTTGAGGCCCGAGATCTGCAGCCTCGATCTCAACACCATGTTCTCGGGGACCTCGGTGGTGATCAATACGCCGCCGAGCGTGAAGACCATGGCGCGGCTGATCCAGGAGGCCGGCACGCTGCCGGAGCTCGAATGCTTCGACTCGGGCGACATCCATCTGGCGCGCGATCTGCTGAAGGACGGCACGCTCGCCTCCCCGCCGCTGTTTCAGATCGTGCTCGGCGTGAAGTACGGCGCCAATGCCAGCACCGAGACCATGCTGTACTTCAAGTCGCTGCTGCCGGCCGATGCGCGCTGGGCGGCGTTCGGGATAGGACGCTTCGAATACCCGATGCTGGCACAGGCATTCGTGCTCGGCGGCCATTGCCGGGTCGGCCTGGAGGACAACGTGTACCTGGAGAAGGGCAAGCTCGCGCCCGACAATGCCGCGCTGGTGGCGAAGGCCGCGCGGATCATCCGCGAGCTCGGCGGCACACTCGCCAGTCCCGGCGAGGCGCGCGAGATCTTGGGCGTGAAGAAGATGAAGCCGCGGGCGGCTTAGTTTAGGCAGACAGTGGTGTCAGACCCTGAGGGTCTGACACCGGCGCCCTGAGGGTCTGATACCCGACCTCCACCGCCCATGAAGGAGATGCATCATGACCAACATCCCCGGCGACAGCGAAATCCGCGACGGCATGCAGATCGACTGGGACGTGGGCGTCAAGGCCAGCGACGGGCTGGTGCTGAGGGCGGACGTATTCCGCCCCGCCAAGCCCGGCAAATACCCGGTCATCATGAGCTATGGTCCCTATGCCAAGGGGCTCAGCTTCCAGGAGGGCTACAAGAGCCAGTGGCTGCGCGTCACCAAGGGCGCGCCCAATGTGCTCGAGGGGTCCAGCAACAAGTACCAGAACTGGGAGCTCATCGATCCGGAGAAGTGGGTGCCGGACGGCTATGCGATCGTGCGGGTGGATTCCCGCGGCGCGGGGGCTTCGCCCGGCGTGATCGATCCCTGGTCGCCGCGCGAGACACAGGATTTCTACGATGCGATCGAATGGGCCGGCACGCAGCCCTGGTCGAACGGCAAGGTCGGGCTCAACGGCATCTCCTACTACGCCATGAACCAATGGCAGGTGGCCGCGCTGAAGCCGCCGCACCTCAGCGCGCTGTGCATCTGGGAAGGCAGCTCGGATTTCTACCGGGAGGCGGCGCGGCACGGCGGCATCCTCAGCGATTTTCTGGCGAGCTGGTATCGGCGGCAGGTGGAGAGCGTGCAATACGGCCTCGGCGAGGCGGGTGGCCGTAACCCGGTCAACGGCCGTCTGGTGACCGGCCCCGAGACCCTCTCCAAGCAGCAGCTCGCCGCCAACCGGGTCGATCTCGTCCGCGAGGTGGAGAGCCGCCGGTTCGATGACCGCTATTATCGCGACCGCTCGGGCCAATTCGAGACGATCGAGGTGCCGCTGTTTTCGTCCGGCAACTGGGGTGGGCAGGGCCTGCATCCGCGCGGCAACATCGAGGGATATCTGCACAGCGCCTCGAAGCAGAAGTGGCTCGAGATGCACGGCGACACGCATTTCACGCTGTTCTATTCCGAGCATGGCGAGCGGCTGCAAAAGCAGTTCTTCGGCCATTTCCTGAAGGGAGAGGCGAACGGCTGGGAGCAGCGGCCGCCGGTCGAGCTGCAGGTGCGCCACCCGGGCGAGAAATTCGTCAAACGCGCCGAAAACGAATGGCCGCTCGCCCGCACCGAGTGGACCAAGTTCTATCTTGACCCCGCCACACTGGGGTTCGGCCGCGGGCAGCCGGCAGAGGCGGCACAACTCGACTATCAGACGACGGGGGAAGGCCTCACCTTCTCGACGCCGCCGCTGTCTCAGCCACTGGAGATCACCGGTCCGGTGGCGGCCAAGCTGTGGGTGTCCTCTCAGACGACGGACGCCGATATCTTCCTTGCGCTGCGGGTCTACGATCCCGCGGGCAAGGAGGTCACATTTATCGGCGCCAACGATCCGCGCACGCCGGTCGCCCTCGGCTGGCTCCGGGCCTCGCAGCGCAAGCTCGATCCGAGGTTGAGCGCACCCTATCGCCCGTTTCATCCGCACGATGAGGCGATGCCGCTGGAGCCGAACACGCCGGTCGAGCTCGATATCGAGATCTGGCCGACCTCGATCGTGGTGCCGGCAGGCTACCGGCTGGCGCTCACCGTGCGCGGCAAGGACTACGAGTTCGACGGGACCGCCTTCCCGATCCCGCACGCCCCCTATCCCATGAAGGGGGTCGGGCCGTTCACGCACACCAACCCGAAGGACCGGCCGCCGGCGGTGTTCGAGACAACCAACACGCTGCATTTCGCAGCGAACCGCATGCCCTACGTGCTGCTGCCGGTGATCCCCGGGAAATGAGGCGGGTGGGGCCGTCTCTCCCTCTCCCCGCATGCGGGGAGAGGGAGCCCGGCAGGGCGGGTGAGGGGCGGCAACAAGCCGGTCGTGTGCAAGCTTGGTGCAACCGGGACTTTCCTGACGCCGCTCACCCCGTGAAGGACAGGGAGGATTGAGACGTTCTACATGCGCCAAATTGCGCCTTCACAGACCTTGTGAAATCGGCCAAAGGATGGCAGAAGGTCGCGGGTCTTTACACTGCGCGTTCCGAGCGGTGATCACTTCAGACAAGCAGGTGTCGACGCCCGCGGCCTGAGCCGGGCGGTGCCGTCCGCCAGGGACTTGCAGGTTCATGTCCTTAGCCAGGCAAGTTGCGGGCTGACTGTTGAGAAGCAATGGGTTGATTGGGGGAGGCTTTATTGGCGTCTCAGGACAAGTCTGAAGGGCAGCCGGCGCGGCGCGATTTTCTGGAGCTGGCCGGCGGCATGTTCGCGGCCGTCGGCGGGGCGGCGACGCTGTGGCCGCTGATCCAGCAGATGAATCCCGACGCCAGCGCCCTGGCGCTCGCCTCCACCGAGGTCGACATCGCGCCGATCAAGGAAGGTCAGGCGATCACGGTGATGTGGCGTGGCAAGCCGGTGTTCATCCGCAACCGTACCAAGGAGGAGATCGCCAAGGCCAAGGCGGTGCCGATGGACGAACTGCGCGACACCAGCGCGCGCAACGACGCGCTGCCGGAAAAAGCCACGGCGAGCGACGAGAACCGCACCAAGGCGGGCAAGGAGAACTGGCTGGTGCTGGTCGGCATCTGCACGCATCTGGGCTGCATCCCGAAGGGCCAGGCGGTGGTCGACAGCCGCGGCGATTTCGGCGGCTATTTCTGCCCCTGCCATGGCTCGCACTACGACACCGCCGGGCGGATCCGCAAAGGTCCCGCGCCGCAGAACCTCGAAGTGCCGCCGTACGAATTCGTTTCCGACACCAAGATCAAGATCGGCTGAGGATCCGGGACCATGGCCAACCACGAGTCATCATTCAAGCCGACCACCGGCTTCGGGCGCTGGATGGATCAGCGGCTGCCGGTCGCGCGGCTCGCCCACGACAGCTTCGTCTCCTTTCCGACACCGCGCAATCTCGGCTACCTTTGGACGTTCGGCGGCATCCTGACGTTCTGCCTGATGGTGCAGATCGTCACCGGCATCGTGCTCGCCATGCACTATGTCGCGAGCCCGACGGGAGCGTTCGACAGCGTCGAGCATATCATGCGCGACGTGAACTATGGCTGGCTGATCCGCTATGTGCACGCGGTCGGCGGCTCGATGTTCTTCTTCGCCGTCTACGTGCACATGTTCCGCGGCCTCTACTACGGCTCCTACAAGGCGCCGCGCGAGGTGCTGTGGATCCTCGGCGTGATCATTTTCCTGGTCATGATGGCGACCGCGTTCATGGGCTACTCGCTGCCATGGGGACAGATGAGCTTCTGGGCGGTCACCGTGATCACCAACTTCTTCTCCGCCCTCGACAGCATCATTCCGGGTATCGGCACCGCGATCATGCAGTGGTTGAGGGGCGGGTTCGCGGTCACCGGCGTGACCCTGAACCGGTTCTTTAGCCTGCACTATCTGCTGCCGTTCGTGCTGGCTGGCGTGGTCGGCCTGCACGTGTGGGCGCTGCATGTCGCCGGACAGAACAATCCGACCGGGCTCGATATCAAGTCGGACAGCGACTCCGTCCCGATGCACCCTTATGCAACCATGAAGGATCTGTTCGCGCTGGCGGTGTTCGCGGTGGTGTTCGCCTGGTTCGTGTTCTTCGCCCCGAACTTCCTCGGCGATCCGATCAACTACGTGGAGGCCAATCCGCTGCAGACGCCGCCGCACATCGTGCCGGAGTGGTATTTCCTGCCGTTCTACGCCATTCTGCGGGCGATCCCGAACAAGCTGCTCGGCGTGCTGGCGATGTTCGGCTCGATCGCGATCCTGGCGTTCCTGCCCTGGCTCGACACCTCGCGGGTGCGCTCGGCCAAGTACCGGCCGACCTACCGCGTATTCTTCTGGCTGTTCGTCGTCGCCTGCCTTGCGCTCGGCTATCTCGGCGCCAAGCCGCCGGAGGGGGCCTATGTGTTCTGGGCGCGGGTATTCACGATCTACTATTTCGCATTTTTCATGCTGATCCTGCCGCTGCTCGGCATTCTGGAGACGCCGAAGCGGATGCCGGGGAGCATCACCGAGGCCGTGCTCGGCAAGGGTGGGGCAGGTCAGATCAAGGGCGCTGCAGCCGCGTCCGAGAAACGCTGAGCGGGGAGAGTTGAGAACCATGCGGATCGTTGACGCAACCCTGTGCGGCGTGCTGGCGCGCGCCCTGCTGGCGGCGGGGATCGGCCTCGCCGGGCTGTCCGCCGGACATGCCTCCGAGGACGGCGCGGAAATCCATCGCCAGCACTGGCATTTCTCGGGGCTGTTCGGCCGCTTCGATCAGGCCCAGCTGCAGCGCGGCTATCAGGTCTACAAGGACGTCTGCGCCAGCTGTCACAGCATGCGGCTGCTGTCGTTCCGCAACCTGGCGGAAAAGGGCGGGCCGGCGTTCCCCGAGGAGGGCGTGAGGGCGCTGGCCGCCACCTTCCAGATCGAGGACGGGCCGAACGACAGCGGCAAGATGTTCAAGCGGGCGGGCGTGCCGTCCGATCGTTTTCCCTCGCCGTTCGCCAACGACCAGCAGGCGCGCGCCGCCAACAACGGTGCGCTGCCGCCCGATCTGTCGCTGATGGCCAAGGCGCGGGGGGTGGAGAACGAGGCGCCGTTCTATCTGGTGCCGTTCCATTGGGTGCGCGACATCCTGACCAGCTACCAGGAAGGCGGGCCGGATTACATCTACGCCGTGCTGACCGGCTATGGCGAGGCGCCGAAGGACATGAAGATGCCCGACGGCGCGCCGCTCAAGATGGCCGAGGGCATGAACTTCAATCATGCGTTCCCGGGCTACCAGATCGCCATGCCGCCGCCGTTGTCGGACAAGCTGGTGAAGTACTCGGATGGCTCGCCCGCGACGCTCAAGCAGTACGCCGAGGACGTCGCCGCCTTCCTGATGTGGGCGGCCGAGCCCAAGCTCGAGCAGCGCAAGTCGATGGGCATCAGCGTGCTCATCTATCTGCTGGTGACGTGCGTGCTGATGTTCATCGCCAAGCGCCGCATCTGGGCCAGGGTGCCGCACTGAGGAGCGCCGCCTGCTGACAGCGAGTGCGAGAAAGGGCCCCACTGGCGGGGCCTTTTTGTTATAAACTTCCGGCAAGCAGGGCACCGGCAAGGCAGGACATGACAGCGTCGATCGATCTCGACCGGTACTTCGCGCGGATCGGCTGGGGCGACCCGGCCACCCCCACCTTCGATACGCTCGCCGGCCTGATCGAGGCGCACACCGCGACAATCCCTTTCGAAAACCTCGATGTGCTGCTGAACCGCCCGATCCGGCTCGATCCGCGCGGCTTGCAGGCCAAGCTGATCACCAACCGGCGCGGCGGCTACTGCTTCGAGCATGCGACGCTGCTCGCCGGCGTGCTCGAGGCGATCGGCTTCAACGTCACGCGCCACACGGCAAGGGTGGTGCTGTTCATGCCGCGGTCCGCCTCGCCGCGTGGCCATATGCTATTGATCGTGCGGCTTGCCGAAGGGGAGTTCGTGGTCGATCCCGGGTTTGCCGCGTTCGCGTGCCGCCGTCCCCTGCCGCTGGTCGACGGTGGCAGGGTGGCGAGCGAGACCATGGTGCACACCATGGTCAGGGAGGGGCGGTATTGGGTGCTGAACGTCGAGCGCGAGGGCGCCAGCATGGAGGGCTGGGTGACGACGCTCGACGCCGACAATGCGATCGATTTCGAGGTCGGCAATCATTACATGTCGACCCACCCCGAGGCCGTGATGCGCAATCATTTGCTGCTCAATGCCCTCACCAGAGACGGGCGGGTCTCGGTCATGAACCAGGAGGTCACCATCCGGCGCGGCAGCGGCGTGCAAAAATCGGTGCTGGCGGACCGCCGCGCCCTGCGCACCTTGATTGAAGAGAATTTCGGCTTCGACCTTCCCGAGATCGAGGCCATCAAGGTGCCGTCGATTCCCCATTGGACGTGAGGCGGCGGATCGCCGGCCGCGCAGCGGGGACCGGCCTGAAACACCGGGCATCTACAATGATCCATCAATAACGAGGACGATATGACCAAGGCAGTGCTCGGCATCATCGGCGGCAGCGGGCTCTACGACCTGCCGGGTCTCACCCAGGTGCTCAGCAAGAAGCTGGTGACGCCATGGGGCAACCCGTCCGACGAGCTCAGCACCGGGGAGGTCGACGGCCTGCCGGTGGTGTTCCTGCCGCGCCATGGAAAGGGCCATACGCTGCCGCCGTCGGCGATCAACTACCGGGCCAACATCGACGCGATGAAGCGCGCGGGAGTGACCGATCTCGTCTCGGTATCGGCCTGCGGCTCGTTCCGGGAGGAGCTGGCGCCCGGCAGCTTCGTGCTGGTCGATCAGTTCATCGACCGCACGTTCGCGCGGGAGAAGAGCTTCTTCGGCCCCGGCTGCGTGGCGCACGTATCGATGGCCGATCCGATCAGCCCGCGGCTGGCGGATCGCATCGCCGCGGCCGCAAAATCCGAGAGCATCCCGATCAAGCGGGGCGGCACATGTCTTGTGATGGAAGGGCCGCAATTCTCCTCGCGGGCGGAGTCGAACCTGTACCGGAGCTGGGGCTGCGACGTGATCGGCATGACCAACATGCCCGAGGCCAAGCTCGCCCGCGAGGCGGAGATCAGCTACGCCACCGTCGCCATGGTGACCGACTATGACTGCTGGCACGATGAGCACAGCCACGTCGATGTCGAGGCGGTGATCAAGGTGATGCAGGGCAATGCGTTGAAGGCGCAGCAGCTGATCGCGCGTCTTGCCCGCGATTTTCCCAAGGAGCACGAGCCTTGCCCGATCGGCTCGGATCGCGCGCTGGATGTCGCGATCATCACGCCGCCGGAGTTCCGTGACGCGGACCTTGTCCGCAAGCTGGAAGCCGTGGCCGGACGCGTGCTCGGGCCAAAGGGATGAGCGGAGATTTCGCGGGGGGAGGCGTGCCCTATTGCGGTATGTGGATCAGCACCCGCACCTTGGCGAGCTGCGGGGCATAGATGCTGACGGCCTGACCGATGGCAAATAGAATGGCCATGGCCAGCAGCATGGCCGGGACCGCCGCCAGGGTGCATTTCAGGAAGAACAGCATCAGGTTGAAGAACGGCACCTTGAGGCGGGTGACGGTGACCTGCACCGGGTCATCGGTGGCGAACGAACCCTCTGAAGATGGCGGGGAATTGTAATGCCGGCCGGAGGCCGTTGGCGGGGTTTGCGTCTGGGAGGTCCGGTCGCGCCGCAGAACACTCGGCAGATCGTCGGGGCCGCCGTCGCCCAGAGGAGATACCTGCACCACCGCTGCATTCCTTATTTTGTGCCGGGCGGTTTTCGTGCGCCCGATTTGTGTCCCCGCTGCGGCAATTTCATATTCAGTACCAGGGCCGCTGTTAGCTTCTATCGGGTTCGCGGGCGAATTGCTAATTTGGGCCTGTGCAAATCAACTATCGAGGTTGCTTCGGCAACTGTCCTGGGAGCGCCCGTTATGGACCTGAAAAGCCTGATCCGCACCATCCCGGACTATCCGAAAGCCGGGATCCAGTTTCGCGATATCACGACACTGCTCGGCAATCCGCTCGGGTTCAAGCAGGCGGTGGAGCTGATGGCACGCCCGTACCAGGGGGCGAAGGTAGAGGCGGTGGCCGGCATCGAGGCGCGCGGCTTCATCCTCGGCGGCGCGGTCGCCGACCGGCTCGGCTGCGGCTTCGTGCCGATCCGCAAGAAGGGCAAGCTGCCCTGGAAGACCATCGGGCAGGAGTATTCGCTCGAATACGGCATCGATATCATCGAAATGCACGAGGATGCGATCCGGCCGGGTGCCCGCATCCTGATCGTCGACGACCTGATCGCGACCGGCGGCACCGCGGAGGCGGCAGCCAAGCTGGTCCGCAAATCGGGCGGGGAGATCCTCGGCGCGACATTCGTCATCGACCTGCCGGAGATTGGCGGCAAGCGGCTGCTGGAAAGCCATGGCATCCGCTGTCATACGCTGATGGCGTTCGAAGGGCATTGAGGCATGAAAATCGACGGCCGGGCGATGCGCACGATCTGGCTGGCCAGGGATGGCTGGTCGGTGGAGGTGATCGATCAGACCAAGCTGCCGCATGCGGTCGAGATCGCGCGCTGGACGACGGTGGCCGATGCCGCGCAGGGGATCAAGACCATGGTCGTGCGCGGCGCGCCGCTGATCGGCGGGGCTGCCGCCTACGGCTTGTGCCTGGCGCTGCGCGCCGACGCATCGGATGCCGCGATGCAGTCGGCCATCGAATACCTGGCGCGACAGCGGCCGACCGCGGTCAATCTGCGCTGGGCGCTGGAGCGTATGCGCGAGGCGCTGGCGCCGCTCGCTCCGGCCGAGCGGGCCCAAACGGCATATCGCGAGGCGGCGCTTTTGTGTGAAGGCGAGGTCGAGGCGTGCCGGATGATGGGCGTGTACGGGGCCCGCCTGATCCGGGACATTGCCGCGAGAAAAGGCGGCAAGCCGGTCAACATCCTGACGCACTGCAATGCCGGCTGGCTCGCCTGCATCGATTGGGGCACCGCCACCGCGCCGATCTATCATGCGCATGACGCCGGCGTGCCGCTGCACGTGTGGGTGGACGAGACCCGCCCGCGCAACCAGGGCGCCTCGCTCACGGCATGGGAGCTGGGTGCGCATGGCGTGCCGCGCACGCTGATCGCCGACAATGCGGGCGGGCACCTGATGCAGCGCGGCGAGGTCGATATGGTGCTGGTCGGCACCGACCGGGTGACCGCCAACGGCGACGTCGCCAACAAGATCGGCACCTACCTGAAGGCGCTGGCGGCCCGCGACTGCGGCATCCCGTTCTATGTCGCGCTGCCGCAGTCGACCATCGACTGGGAGATGCCGGACGGCTCGGCGATCGAGATCGAGGAGCGGGCGGCCGAGGAGGTGCTGCACATCAGCGGGAGGGCGCCCGACGGCCGCATCGTTTCGGTCGAGATCGCGGGTCCCGGGACCCCGGCGGCGAACCCTGCGTTCGACGTGACACCGGCGCGGCTGGTGACGGGGCTGATCACCGAGAAGGGCATTTGCGCGGCCTCGGCGGCCGGGTTGCGCACGCTATACGGGAGGGATGCCGGCGGCGCCTGAGCCCGATTCCAGTTCAATTGTTCATGCTGTTGCCATCAATCTGCTGCACAGGGGCGGTAATTCGTATCCCTCCAATCCGGCACCCCGATAAAAACCGAACGGAAAGTCCACATGAGCCTCCGCAATACCGTCCGCGACTGGGGCACGGTGTCCCGCGTGCTGCACTGGATCAGTGCGCTGGTGCTGCTCGGCATGCTGGCGGATGGATGGTGGATGACACATCTCGTGGCCCGCGAGGGCCGGCTGGCGCAGTACGGGCTACATGCGATGGCCGGGGTTTATTTCGGATTGCTGCTGGCGCTGCGCCTGGCGTGGCGGTCGAGCGAGGTGACGCCGGCCTATCCGATCGAATCCTCACCCTGGCAGCAGGCCGCGGCGCGGATCGCCCATGTCGGCCTCTATCTGCTGATGCTCGCGGTGGTCGTCAGCGGCTGGCTACAATGGAGCGCGTTTGCCAGGCGGTCGGAGGTGCTGCTGCTCGGCGTCGTCAAGGTGCCATTCGTGTTCGCCGAGCCCGATCGGCAGATCGCCAAGACGTTCGAGAGCGCGCACGAGTTGCTGGCCTACGGTCTCCTCGCCCTGGTGCTGATCCATATCGGCGCGGCGCTCTGGCACCATTTCGTCAAGCGCAACGACGTGCTGAGCCGCATGGCCGGCGGCGGCATCCGCGCGTGATCCGGCCGGCAAGCGCGCCGGCGCACCGTGCGCATTGGCAGATCAGCCTGACAGTCCGCCGGCCAGGGTCGGCACATCGCCCGGCAGGAAGCCATAGTGCTTCAGCCAGCGCAGATCGGCGGCGAAGAAATCCCTGAGATCGGGAATGCCGTATTTGAGCATGGCGATGCGGTCGATACCGAGGCCGAAGGCCCAGCCCTGATAGCGCTCCGGATCGAGGCCGCAGTTGCGCAGCACGTTCGGGTGCACCATGCCGCAGCCGAGGATCTCGAGCCAATCACGGCCCTCACCGAACCTGATCTGGCCGCCCGAGCGATCGCACTGGATGTCGACCTCGGCCGAGGGCTCGGTGAACGGGAAGTGCGAGGCGCGAAACCGCATCTTGACCTGCTCGACCTCGAAGAAGGCGCGGCAGAATTCCTCAAGGCACCATTTGAGATGGCCCATGTGGGTGCTCTCGTCGATGACGAGACCCTCGACCTGATGGAACATGGGCGTGTGGGTGCGATCGCTGTCGAGGCGGTAGACGCGGCCGGGGGCAATGATGCGGATCGGCGGCTTCTGCGACATCATGGTGCGGATCTGCACCGGGCTGGTGTGCGTGCGCAGCAGCAGCCGCTGCCCGTCCTTGCCGGGCTGAAAATAGAACGTGTCGTGCTCCTGGCGGGCCGGGTGCTCGGGCGGGATGTTGAGCTTGGTGAAGTTGCGCTCGTCGGTCTCGATGTCGGGGCCCTCGGCCACGGTAAAGCCCATGTCGCCGAAAATCTCGGCGATCTCGTCCATGACCTGGCTGACCGGATGGATGCGCCCCTCGGTCAACGGGCCGAGCCGGACCGGCAGCGTGACGTCGATGCGCTCGGCGGCGAGCCGGGTGCTCAGCGCGGCCGTTTCGAGGGCGGCCTTGCGGGCCTCGAGCGCGGCCGTCACCTCGGTCTTGACGGCGTTGACCGCGGCGCCGAACGACTTGCGCTGATCCGCCGGAAGCGCACCCAAACGCGCGAGCTCGGCGGAGATGCGCCCCTTCTTGCCGAGCGCGGCCACACGGACCTGCTCCAGCGCGGCAAGGTCGGCAGCGACGGTGATCTCGGCCAGTAGCTCATCTTGCAGCGCCGACAGCTTCGCAGTGTCCATGATCTCGTCTCCCTTGACGGCGCGCGCGTCCGCGAGGCTGTGTCATAGCGAGCCTTTATACGGCGATCCAGCGTTGCGTAAGTCAAATCGGCCATGATCCAAAAATGCACAGCTGCCTTGCAGCCATCCTATTGTGCATTGCAGCAAAGGTCATATGTTCGGGGATGCTCCAACGAGGAAGGTAATCGATGAGCGCGACTTGGATGACGAAATACGGGCCCCGGCGGGTGCGGCATGATCCGCCGACCCTTGAAGAAGCGCTGTTTGCGGCGGAAGGCCTGACCGAGAATCTGCAAGATCGGATCAATATCGCGGCCGCGCTGATGCAGCGCCCGGTCGAGGAGGTGCGGGCGGACGCCGAACGGATCCTGCGCACCCGGGTGCGGACGGTGCAGGGGCGGGAATCACTCGGCGCAATCGTCGTCGAGCGGCGGGCTCCGCGCCGCGCCCTGCCCGGAATGCCGCGACGGTCCGGCGCGCTGCAAGGACACAAATGACACCGTGAATCTGCGGGCGTAGACAGGGGCCCAGAGCCCCTGCGCCCGTCTCAGTGGCCCGCGGCCGAGCGGGCCTGATCGACCAGAACCTTGAAGCCGGCGGCATCCTTGACGGCGAGGTCAGCGAGCATCTTGCGGTCGATCTCGATGCCGGCCTTGGTGAGGCCGTCGATGAAGCGGCCGTAGGTCAGCCCATGCTCGCGGGTCGCGGCGTTGATGCGCTGGATCCACAGCGAGCGGAAGTTCCGCTTGTTGTTCTTGCGATCGCGATAGGCGTATTGCATCGCCTTCTCGACCGCCTGCTTGGCGATGCGGATGGTATTCTTGCGCCGGCCGTAATAGCCCTTGGCGGCCTTGATGACCTTCCTGTGCTTGGCGTGGGCGGTAACGCCGCGTTTGACGCGTGCCATGGGGGTGGTCCTTGCAACTGGGGAATGAGGCCTCTCTCACCCGACAATCGGGAGAGGGGTGAAATACGTAGGGGCTCCCTCTCCCGTTCTTCACGGGGAGAGGGCGTCACCGCTCAGCGGTTGTACGGCATGTATTTCTTGACGATTCCGGCATCGGAATCGCACAGCACCATGGTGCCGCGGGCATTGCGGACGAACTTTGCCGACCGCTTGATCATGCCGTGCCGCTTGCCGCTCGCCGCCACCTTGACCTTGCCGGTCCCGGTCATCTTGAAGCGCTTCTTGGCGCCGCTCTTGGTCTTCAACTTGGGCATTTTGCTCTCCTTTTTCGCTCACGGCGTGCAAGCTTCGCTGGCGCCTCCGCGGGGGCGGCGCTCGCGCCGGCGTGCATTGCACGCTGACGCCCGATCCAGACTGGTTACCCAGCTTGGAAAGCGAAGCTCTGGCCGGATTGGGATTTCCAAAGCATTTAAGAGCCGCCACGGCATGCCCTGCCGGGCGGCTCGCTGCGGGTTATAGTCCGAGGGGCCGGGATCGCGCAACCACAATGTCGCAAGGACCGGGAGGCGACGCGGCCGCCCGGTCGTGTATATGCTGAGGGCCTATGAGGGAGACGACATTGATGGCCGCTGAGCGCTATTCCCTGATCGGCAAGCGGGTCTGGGTGGCCGGCCACCGCGGCATGGTCGGCGCGGCGATCGTGCGCCGGCTGCAGCGGGAGAACTGCACCATCCTGACCGCAGACCGCGCCGCCGTCGATCTCAAGAACCAGGCGGCGGTCGAGAGCTGGATGGCCGCGCACCGGCCGCAGGCGGTGTTCATGGCGGCGGCGAAGGTCGGCGGCATCCTCGCCAACAACACGCTGAGGGCCGAGTTCCTGTACGACAATCTGGCCATTGCTGGCAACGTCATTCACGCCGCGCACCAGCAGGGCGTCGAGAAGCTGCTGTTTCTCGGCTCGACCTGCATCTATCCGCGCCTGGCGCCGCAGCCGATGCGCGAGGATGCCCTGCTGACCGGCCCGCTCGAGCCGACCAACGAGCCCTATGCCATCGCCAAGATCGCCGGGATCAAGCTGTGCGAGGCCTATCGCGATCAATACGGGTCCGACTTCATCTCGGTGATGCCGACCAACCTGTATGGTCCGGGCGACACCTATCATCCCGAGCACAGCCACGTGGTGGCGGCGCTGATCCGCCGGTTCCACGAGGCGAAACTGAGCGGCGCGCGCGAGGTCGTGGTGTGGGGGACCGGCACGCCGCGGCGCGAGTTCCTGCATGTCGATGATCTCGCCGACGCCGTGGTGTTCCTGATGCGCACCTACACGGGGCGCGAGATCGTCAACATCGGCACCGGCACGGACATTGCCATTGCCGAGTTCGCGCGGCTCATCGCCAAGGTGACCGGCTACGAGGGCGGCATCGCGTTCGATGCGTCGCGGCCCGATGGTACGCCGCGCAAGCTGGTCGACGTCTCCCGGCTGACGGCGCTGGGCTGGACCGCCAAGACCAAACTCGAGGACGGGCTCAAAAGCGCATACAAGGGCTATCTGGCGGGCGAGGGTCGTTAGGACACCAGCAACAATAAGTGCTCCACTTTCCAACACCGTATCCGATCGCGCATTCCTCAAATGTTTCGTCATGGCCGCGAAGGCGGCCACCCACGACAGCTATCGGCAGTTCAACGGCGCGGGTACTGTAATCCATTGACTGCTCGGCATTTTCTCCTGGCACCCACACCCCACTTGCCACGTGTCGTGGGTGGCCGCCTTCGCGGCCATGACGGTTGAATGGGGGGCTTGGGAGGAGGATCAGCTTGCTCCAAATCGATTCACTTATTTTGCGGAGTCTCCTAAGCTCAGCCGTCGCCCGGGCGCACGAAGAACCGCTCGAGGAAGCGCTCGTAGATCGCGGCCAGCTGGATCAGGTCGGCCACCGCGACGTGCTCGTCGGTATGATGGGCGGAGCGGTTGATGAGGCCGAATTCCAGCACCGGGCAATGATCCTTGATGAAGCGCGCATCGGAGGTGCCGCCGGCGGTTGAGAGCGCGGCGGTGCGCCCGGTCACGTCGCGGATGGCAGACCGCATGGCCTCCACCAGCGGCCCCGGCTCGGTGACGAAGGCATTGGCATTGCCGCTGAAGCCGAGCGAGACGTCGGCCGAGACCTCGCGGGCGGCGGCGTTGACGCGCGCGCGCACCCAGTGCTCCAGGCTCGCGCGCGTAAAGGTGTCGTTGAAGCGGATGTTGAAGCCCGCCCGCGCCTCGCCCGGAATGACGTTGGTGACCGCATTGGGCACCGAAAGCACCGTCACCTCGAGATTGGAGGGCTCGAAATGCGCGGTGCCTTGATCGAGCGGCTCGGCATAGAGCCGGTCGATGATGCGGGCGAGCTTGGGAACGGGATTGTCGGCGAGCTTCTGATAGGCGGCGTGGCCCTGCTTGCCGGCGACGATGATCTCGCCGTTGAGCGAGCCGCGGCGGCCGATCTTGATCTCATCGCCCAACGCATCCGGATTGGACGGCTCGCCGACGACCGCCGCATCGATTTGCTGGCCGTTGGCCGCGAGCCATTCGAGCACTTTCACGGTGCCGTTGATCGCCGGGCCTTCCTCGTCGCCGGTCAAAAGCAGGCTGATCGAGCCATGGGCCAATCCATTCCGCTGCTGCAGATGACGGTGAGCGGCCACGGCAAAACAGGCGATGGCGCCCTTCATGTCGACGGCGCCGCGCCCATACAAGGTCTCGTCGCGAATCTCGGCCGCGAACGGCGGCGAGGTCCATTTCTCCGGGTCGCCGACCGGCACGACGTCGGTATGCCCGGCGAAGCAGAGATGCGGGCCGGTGGTGCCGATCCGCGCATAGAGATTATCGACGTCGGGCGTGCCGGCACCGGAGAACGGCAGACGATGGCAGGAAAAGCCCGATTCGGTGAGCACCTGCTGCATCAGAGTGAGTGCGCCGGCTTCCGCAGGGGTTACGCTCGGACAGCGGATCAGTGCCTGCGCCAGCTGGACCGGATCGGAGAATTGAGCTTGCATTGCGCCTCTGTCGGGTCGTTAACGATATCATCAACGATTTATTATGCCCCTGGCTGCAGAGATGGAAGGGCGATTTCGTGCAGGAAACCATGACCGAGGCCGGCCAACCGCAACAGATCCTGGCAAGGCTCATCGCGTTCGATACCACCTCCTCGAAGTCGAATCTCGGGCTCATCGAATTCGTGAAGGCGTATCTCGCCGGCCAGGGTATCGACAGCGCGCTGGTGCCAAATCCCGAAGGCAGCAAGGCCAGTTTGTTTGCGACGATCGGGCCGGCAGATGTGGGCGGGATCGGATTATCCGGGCATACCGACGTGGTGCCGGTCGCCGGGCAGGCCTGGGCGAGCGATCCGTTCACGATGAGCGAGCGGGATGGACGGCTATACGGGCGCGGCGCCTGCGACATGAAGGGATTTCTGGCGGCGGTGCTGGCCATGGTTCCCGAATTCAAGCGCCGGCGGCTCGCGGTTCCGATCCACCTGGTATTCTCGTACGACGAGGAGGTCGGCTGCACCGGCGTCCGCCCGATGATCGGCGAACTCGGTGCGCGGCTGCCCCGTCCGCGCCTCGTCATCGTGGGCGAGCCGACCGGAATGCGGGTGGTGGACGCGCACAAGGGGCCGGTGCGTTTTCAGGTCACCATCAAGGGCCGCGCCGCGCATTCGAGCATGGCGCACCTGGGCGTCAATGCCATCAGCGCCGCGGCCACGCTGATCGGCGAGCTGCAGCGGATCGAGGCGGAGCTGAAGGCCGGCGTCCGGGATGTCCGCTTCACCCCCGACGTCACCACGCTGCAGGTGACGACCATCGAAGGCGGCAGCGCGTCGAATATCGTGCCCGAGCATGCCCGCTTCGGATGGGAGATGCGGCTGCTGCCAGGGGTCGGCAGTGACGGGGTGGAAACCCGCTTGCGGGAGCTCGCCGAGCGGCGCTTGCTGCCGGCGATGCGCGAGGTCGCCGCGGATGCCGATATCGTCATCGAGCGGATCAACCGGGTGCCGGCGTTCCTGGCCGGAGACGCCTCGGAGGCGACCTCGCTGGCGCTGCTGCTCGCCGGGCAGAACACCACGCATGCGGTATCGTATGGCACCGAGGCCGGTCTGTTCCAGGACGCGGGCGTTCCGGCGATCATCTGCGGCCCCGGCGACATCGCGCAGGCGCATGCGGCGGACGAGTTCGTCGAGGCGGCGCAGATCGACGCCTGCATGGAGTTTCTCGAGCGGCTGGCGGCCTGGGCGTCGAGATGATGGAACTCCCGGCACCGGGGTGCTATGGGCAAAGCAGGGGCACAGTAGGCGCCGCGGAAGCGAAACAGTCTTTCTGTCAAAGCGATATACAAATGATATCGTGGCCGTGCTAACCAATTTCTTGAGAAAAATCAGCTTACCTAGACAGTGATGCTTGGAATGCGAATTTACCTTGTAATAGAACTTATGTCGTGCTTGCGTTTAAAAAATGTTTGTCATCAGCTAGGCAAGTGCAATGCGAGCGCTGGGAACGAACCAAACTGAGTGAATGGCGAAGGCCTTGTGCGGGACTTGGCAAGGCTTGAAAGGCAAGCAGCAAGACTTACTTCCCGCGCTTCCTGCGGAACGGAAGGCGGATCGGAACCAACAGTCAAACAACCGGGGCATCGGCACGAATTGCCGAGCCTACATCGGAGGATTGCAATCCATGGACGAGCACAACGTTACAACCGGCCCGCTTAACCTGGTCGAACTCACCGCGGACGTGGTCGCCGCGTACGTGAGCAAGAATTCGGTGGTGGCGAGTGACATCCCAGGCCTGATCGGCAACGTGCACCAGGCGCTCGCCACCGCGGCCATGAAAGGTGCGGTTCCGGCGCGCGAGGAGCAGCGGCCGGCAATTGCGGTGAAGAAATCGATCACCGATGATCACATCATCTGCCTCGAAGACGGGAAAAAGTTCAAATCGCTGAAGCGCCACCTCAGCACGCGCTATAATATGTCGCCGGACGAATACCGGACGAAATGGGGTCTGCCGCACGATTATCCGATGGTAGCGCCCAACTATGCGGCGGCGCGCTCGATGCTGGCCAAGAAGATCGGGCTGGGCCGGCCGACCGGCAAGGCGAACGGCCGCGCGGCGCGCAAGTAGTCGCGCAGTTTCATCGGGCGTCCGGGTCGGCTGCAACCGGCCGCTTTCGTGCGGTTCGACGGCTTGCCGTGCGCGACGGTTGAGCAATACCATTGGCCTGGAGTTCGCGGCCCTTGTAGTGTGCATGGACGAGTGGCTCGGTCCTGCACTTGAATCGACCGTATCACTCGGCATCGCCAGGGTGGTGTCGTGCCGCAATCCAAAAAACGGTTCCTGAAGGGCTCGCTTGCCGGTGTGCGCCTGTTCGACGGGCTCGACGCCGAGCAGCGTTTTGCGCTGGAGCAGTTGTGCAGCTGGCAGCAGGTGGACGACCGCACCGAGGTTCTGCGCCACAAGGACAACACGTCGGACGTGGTGTTCCTGATATCGGGCCGAGCCCGCGCAATTGCCTATTCGGCCGAAGGCAAGCAGGTCGCGTTTCGCGAGATCAATTCCGGAGAGATGTTCGGGGAGCTCGCCGCCATCGACGGGGGACCGCGCTCGGCCAGCGTGATGACGGTCGGACCCGGCGTGGTGGCCACCATGGCCGCGGCGGAATTCCGCAAAATGATCGACCGGGAGCCGATCGTGCGGGAAAATTTGCTCCGCTATCTCGTAGAGATGGTGCGCGGGCTCAGTGGCCGGGTGTTCGAACTGAGCACGCTGCTGGTCCGCCCTCGGACGTTTACCGACCTCATCCGGCTAGCGGAGAAAATCCCGGTTATCGATGGCTGGGCATGCCTCGATCCGGCGCCGATCATCGAGGATATCGCCAACCGGATCGGTGCACGTCGCGAAGGGGTCAACAGGGTGATCAGCGAGCTGATCAAAGACGGCATCCTGCGTCGTCGCGGCAAAGCCCTGCTGATCGATCTGGACGCGCTGCGGCGCAGACTGGGCGAAGCAGCAGGCGAGTGAGCCGGGCAGGCTGAGTTGCATCCTCCCGAGATCGCAACCGTTTCGCATCCCAACGATTTTGGACGCGGATGTGCGCAAACGCACGGCAGAGGGCTGCTGCGTGCCGTAGCCTCGGTTGCTTCCACCGCGATGAAAACGTCGTCCACGAAGCAAAATTCTGCGGGGAATGCAAGATAGGGAGAATAATCATGCCCCCCACCACATCGTCGAAGCATTCGGATGCGTGCCTGGACTGCGCGGAAGACGAGACGTATTCAGTTCCGCAGATCCTGCTGGAACTCAGGCGGATCCATGCGTCGTTGAAAGGCGATCCGGCAACGGCGGACCTTGCGGCAACCGCCAAGCGGTTGTTCACTGCGGTGCAGGACCGGCGGTTGCTGGCGCTCGAGGTCTCGCGGGAGCTGGAAGCCCGGCAAGCCGGCTTTGGTTCCGCGCCGTCCACCATCTCCCGTAGCGTGATGGTGCACTAAGCAGTGTCGGTCTGCCCCTCGGGGCCTCCGGTTGAACGGTTCATGTAGGTTGGGTCAAGCGTTTCAGCGCGACCCAACAATCAAGGACTCCATCGGTGGCTGTTGGGTCGCCCCCGGATCAAGCGTCCGGGGTTGACCCAACCTACAAGTGGCGAATTGATCAGCCGGATTTGGTATCATCCCGGCAGCCATTGCCGGGATCATCGATCAGCCTGGACTTGGCATCACACTTGATCGAAAGCATCCTGCAGCGTTTTGATTTCAATCTTTTTCATCTGCAGCATGGCCTTCATGACATTGCCGGACTGCTTGGCATCGCCGCTGGACATGAGCTGGCTCAGGATCGTCGGCACGATCTGCCAGGAGACACCGAATTTGTCCTTGAGCCAGCCGCATCGCTGGATTTCCCCGCCCTCCGACAGCTTGTCCCAAAAGTGGTCCACCTCCTGCTGTGACTCGCAATTGACGAGCAGCGAGATGGCCGGCGTGAACTGGAAATGCGGGCCGCCGTTGAGCGCGCAGAAATTTTGCCCGTCGAGCTGGAAATTCGCCACCATCACCGAGCCCTTCGGTCCAGGCCCGCTGTCACCGTAGCGGCTGACCTTCAGCATTTTCGAGTTCTTGAACACCGACATGTAGAACTGCATCGCCTCTTCGGCCTGTGTATCGAACCACAGGAACGGCACGATTTTTTGCATGGCTTGGAACCCTTTTTCCGAGAGGGAGACAGCAGCGGGCACGCATACCAATGCCGCTTGATCGATTCATGCAGGAGCGTTTCAGCGCGACCCAACGAGGCTCGCCGCAGCGGCCGTCGGGTCTCGTGCCTCGACCCGACAGGACGAGAATTGATCAACCGGAATCGGTATCATACCGGCGAGCAGAACCTTTGAACTGTTCTTCTTGGGTCTGCTCGCCGGTATGAGTCTTTGCTTGCGCGTCGTGTGGAGACACGCACTTCGTGCTATGGCGCCACACCAACCCTGCGCGCGTGATACCGTCGAGCGACAGGATTCGTGATGGGTCAAACCTTTCGCTCGACGGTATCACATCTTCGGCGTCATGATCGCGATCATCGCGCCGCCCGGCTCGCGAATGAAGGCGATCCGCCCGACCCCGGCCACATCGAACGGCTGGCGGCAGTCCGTCGCACCATTGGCGAGCGCCTGCTTGTAGCGCGCATCGACATCATCCACGGCGATGTAACTGACCCATTGCTCCGGCATCTTGGCGAAATCCGGTCCCTTCATTTCGAACACGCCGCCGACCTTTTGCTCGCCCTGCCTGGCGATCCAATAGGTCATGTCCGGCATGTGCATGGCTTCGAATGTCCAGCCGATGGTGCGCTCATAGAATTTCCGGGCGCGCGCCGCGTCGTGCGTCATCAGCTCGTTCCAGATGAACGTACCATGCGGCGGCGGCGGGGATGTTTTTGCGCTCGCTTTTGGCGCGGCACTCGATTTGCTCTTGGCTGTCATTGTTTTGCTCATGTTCGGCTCCTTCCACGGTTCACATCGAAACCAAAAAGCGCTCCAGCTTGTCGAGCGCGCCCGACCAGCCGGTCTCATGCCGGTCGCGGGCGAGCTCGTCGAAGAATTGCTCGTGGGTCAGCGTCAGCACGGTGGCGTCGCCGTCTTGCTTCAAGGCAACCGTGACCAGCGACTCCCGCTCGGGCGTGGTGTGCCAGGCCCAGCTGAACACCAGCCGCTCGTCGGTCACCACCTCGCGGTAGACGCCGCTGACATCGTGCTTCTCGCCGTCGGGTGCCTGCATCACCACACGGAACCGCCCGCCGACGCGAGGATCGGCTTCGGCCAGCAAAACCTCGACCTGGTGGGGGCCGAACCACTGTGCCAGCCGCGTGCTGTCGGTCCAGGCCAGAAAAACGGTCCGTGGTGGCGCTTTCAATCGCCGCTTGAGCGTGAGACTGGGTTTTGTGGGCATGCTAGCTTCTCCACAAATGGCCGGGCGATGCCAATATTTAACCATATAGTTAATTAACGCACCGCCTGTCAAGCCGTTTGTCGACCGTCCTGATCGGCTGCGCGTTTTTCGCTCCCAGCGTTTCGAGCCACGGAGGTAATGAGGTAATCATGATCGCAGTGATTTTCGAGGTCTGGCCCAAACCCGGTTGCCGCGAATCCTATCTCGACATAGCGGCGCAGTTGCGCCCTCTGCTCACCGATATCGACGGGTTCCTCTCCATCGAGCGGTTCGAAAGCCTCACCGAGCCCGGCAAGATCCTCTCGCTCTCGTTCTGGCGCGATGAGGCGGCCATCGCCGCCTGGCGCAAGCTCGAGGCCCATCGCGCCGCCCAGAAGGCCGGTCGCAACGAGCTGTTTGCCAACTACCGGTTGCGCGTTGCGGGCGTGATCCGCGATTATGGCATGTCCGAGCGGGGCGCGGTCCCCGCCGACAGCCAGTCGGTTCACGATTGACGAGCAAGCTGGAGCTTCTCCCGTGTGGCAGCAAAGCGAGCGCTATCCCGATGCAAGGGTCGAGATCCTCGATCCATCGTTCGAGAAATACCGTGTTTTCAGCGCCGCCGTGGAGCGCTTGGCGACCGGTTTTCGCTGGTGCGAGGGGCCGGTCTGGTTCGGCGACGGCCGCTATCTGCTGTGGAGCGACATTCCCAACAACCGCATCATGCGCTGGGACGAGGAAACCGGCGCCATCAGCGTGTTCCGCAAGCCGTCCGAGCATGCCAACGGCAATACCCGCGACCGCCAGGGCCGCCTCGTCACCTGCGAGCACGGCGCCCGCCGCGTCACGCGCACGGAGATCGATGGAACCATCACCGTCCTGATGGACCGGCACGACGGCAAGCGGCTCAACTCCCCCAATGATGTCGTCGTCAAGTCCGACGGCTCGATCTGGTTCTCCGACCCGCCGTTCGGCATCCTCGGCAACTACGAGGGCCACAAGGCCGACCCCGAGCTGCCGGAGAACGTTTACCGGATCGACGGAACGACCGGCCAAGGCGGCGTCGCCGCCGCCGGGCTGCGCGGCCCCAACGGCCTCGCCTTCTCCCCCGACGAGAAGAAGCTCTATGTCGTCGAATCGCGCGCCACCCCGACCCGCGTCATCCTGGTCTACGACGTGGTGGACAAGGGCCGGGCGATCGAGAATCCGCGGCTGTTCATCGACGCGGGACCCGGCACGCCCGACGGCTTCCGCGTCGATCTCGACGGCAATCTTTGGTGCGGCTGGGGCATGGGCAGCGACGAGCTCGACGGTGTCGTGATCTACAATCCGGACGGCAAGCTGATCGGCCGCATCCGCCTGCCCGAGCGGTGCGCCAATGTCTGTTTCGGCGGCCGCAAGCGCGACCGCCTGTTCATGGCCGCGAGCCAGTCGCTGTACTCCATCTTCGTCAACACCCAGGGTGTCGCCGGAGGCTGAGCGACTTGTTCCAATCGGATCGGAATATGCAACATGCAACAGGTCGGCACGTTAGGGGCGGAGGAGGCCGATGTCGCCGTGGCGGCCATCCGGCGCGAGCTCGAGCGGCGCGGCAAGGCGGCGGTGATCGCGATTGCCGACCGCCATGGCGAGCTGATCGCCCTGTTCCGCATGGATGAGGTCGCGTTGAGCTCGATCGCGGTTGCCACCAACAAGGCCTTCACCGCCGCGCGCCTGCGCCGCCCCTCGCGCCAGATCGGCCGCAATGTGCGCAACGCGGATACCGGCTTCGACATTTCGTACTACGGCGACCCGCGCTACGTCGGCTTTGGCGGCGGGCTTCCGGTGCTGGTCGGTGGGACGGTGGTTGGCGCCATCGGCGTCAGCGGCCTGCCCGAGGACGAGGACGAGGAAATCGCGGCCCTGGGCGTGGCGGCAATACTTTCTCTCGGCGACAAAGCCGGTCGCAGCTGACGTGTTGGAGAACTGGCGCAGGCTCGACCACCTTCCCTGAAAGTGGGAGGGAAAGTAACTGAGCGATTCATTTCAAGTGGTACGTGCTGTCGCGCCGCTAGAATCGCAAGTGTGAACTCATGTATGGAGGCACCGAAATCATGAAACTCTTCTCCCTCGCGGGACGCACCGCCCTCATCACCGGAGCCTCTCGCGGCCTCGGCTTTGCGATGGCCCGCAGCCTTGGGGAGGCGGGAGCCACGGTCGTGCTCAACAGCCGCAACCCGGCCGACCTCGAGGCGGCCGCCGCCAAACTGAAAGCCGAAACCATCAAGGCCGAGACCGCCGCCTTCGACGTCACCGACGAGCCCGCCGCCACGGCCGCCGTGCACGCGATCCTCGCCCGCCACGGGCGGCTCGACATC